>Ga0209309_10000326_pt1 | contig 59807 bp, 47 predicted proteins | sample COGITO_mtgs_1204_2_FD_184807 | JGI IMG/M metagenome (GOLD analysis project Ga0209309, IMG submission 184807) | Pelagic marine microbial communities from North Sea - COGITO_mtgs_120412 (SPAdes) (version 2) | ecosystem: Environmental > Aquatic > Marine > Epipelagic ... | reverse complement strand
GTTTTTCATTACGACTATAAGTTTATAATCGAATAAAAAGAGGTGATTATTCTTGGTTAAAATTAATTTTGATCATTTCTGCAACAAATTCTTAGACTATGTTTAGGATGACTTAATATAGTAAAAAACATTGCAAAAATTATCGGTTTGACGATTATCGCCTTTCCTAAACAGCATTACCTGTTCTAGGTTCAATGGGTATGATCTCAGCCCTTTGGATTTAGGATGGTGGCTTTTTGAATGGTGATTCCTGAACCTTAAATTCAAAAAATCTCCAAACGTCAACCCTTCATCGGTAATCTTCGAGCACCCCTTTATTGAGAACGCTGCAAATATAGAAATGATTTGCGATACTTTGAACGCAAATTTCTGGTTTTTTTTAATGATTTTTTGATAGTGGATTTAAGACTTTGAAGCACAATTAACTGCGCTTTCCTATTACAAATCGTGTGGCTTTCGGTTGGCCTTTTTTTCTGAGGTGATCCGTTTGTTTTTTAGGCGTCTTCGTTTGGCTGCTTTGGGAGTTTTTGTAGGAATACGTTCCTTTTCTTCTACGAGATTATCCTTCAGAAGCTCTAAAAAACGTTTAATGATCATCGATTTATTTTGATGCTGGCTCCTGCTCTCCCCACATTGTAAATTCAGAATATATGCTTTACTCAGTCGGTTTTGGAGATTGCTTTTGAGCAAGTTCTTTTGAGTGTCTGTTAAAAACTGAGAGTTTTCCAGGTCAAACGTTAACTCCACTTTAGACGATGTTTTGTTGACGTGCTGCCCGCCTGCCCCAGAACTTCTTACCGCCTTAAACTGTAGCTCATTTAATATGGATTGCTCGTCGAACATCTTATTTAATTTGGTGTGGCGCCTTTAGCAAATCGTTCACCGTTTTTACTGGGTTGAAGGTAATCAAGGGCACCTCCACGAAAATGGTATTCCAATTGGCCATGCTTCCATTCCAAAGACCAGGTAGCTCTAAGGCTTTAAGATCTTTACCTGCCATGGTTTTTTTGGTAATAAACGATGCATTATCATCAACATACTTTTTAAGATCAAATTTTTGCCCTTTGTAGTCCATAACGCCACAAACCAAGTCTACAGGGTTAAAATGCGTAGCATCCTTTAAGGTCTTTTTTTGATTTCTGTTCTTCTTGTTAATTTGTGCCGATTCTACAATTTGCAAAGATACATTTCCGTTTTCGTCCTTCACCCAAAATGGGCCACCACCGGGCTCGCCTTCGTTTTTAACCATGCCACAAACTCGAATAGGACGGTTTAGTTTTTCAGCCAAATAGTCAATTTGATATTTTTGGGTGTATTTTTTAAATTCCGCACTCACTTTTACGCTCATTTGCTGCTCTAAAAAGAGTTTGATCTCATTTAATTTTTCTGCGGAAACCGTATCTTTCTCCAAAAGATGCAAGTATTCAAATGCTTGTTCTTGCGCTTCCAACAATACCCCTGCTAAGACCTTTTTGTACTTCGCTACCTCATCCTTGTATTTATAGACCACCACATTGTCAATGTTCTTCACAAAGATAATGTCGGCCTTTAAATCATTAAGGTTTTCAATTAGAGCGCCATGACCTGAAGGACGGAACAACAAGCTTCCATCACTAAGTCTAAAAGGTTGATTCTTGGGGGTAACCGCAATAGTATCGGTCGATTTTTTTTGGTATGAAAAGGAAATGTCAAATTTGGAACCTGTTTTTTGCTCCACCTTTTCTTCAATGCGCTTAAATTCCTCATCAAATTTATCTTCGTGCTGTTCCGAAATCGTGAAATGCAATTGCGTGGGTTTTTCTTCGGAAGAATACAAGGCCGATTCAAATAAGTGCTCTTCAAAAGCAGTAGAAATTACTTGATTTTTATACTCGTGAAATGGCAACAAGCCCTTGGGGTAGTTTCCATAATCGAATTGATCGGCATCTAACATGGCCTTCACGAACTTCAGGCGTTGCTCGTTGGTTGATAATTGGTCAAAATTGGGATTATCGGCCTTGAGGACGTCCAAAATAATTTGATAGAATGGGAATTTTTCCAAACCAATAAAAAACAATGACAACTCAGAATCCTTTTTACTATTGATATAGGAATTGATACTCTCCTTTTTGGGCTGGTAATCATCTAAAAATGAAAATAGAAACTTAAACATTCGTGTCGCTGCGCCAGAAGCTGGTACAAACTTCAAAATAGAAATGTCGTTTTTTTTGGCCTCAAAGACCGCAATGGATTTGGCCTGCTCTTTTTCGCTCAATTTTATGATTCCGTCCTTTAAAATAGCTGCAGAAACAAGGTTTGAGAATGGCAACCCGTTTTCAAAAAGCTCCAGTTGTTTTTTGACTTTTTTGGAAGTTAAGCCTTGTTGTTCTATCTGTTTTAATTCTTTATCTGAAAAATTCATTTTTGAGTTTTTAATAATTCATCAACATGTGTGATACACGTTTGTAACTTGGTCTCGAAATCGCCTTTGAGCGTAACATAAGTTTTGTGGTGTGTTCGCAATTCACGTTCAAATCTATCGAATAAGTCTTGTCTGTTATTGGGTTGATCCCGAATTCCATCGGCCTCCCATGTGGTATCGATATAAGTTAAAAAATACAAGGCGTAGCTGTTTAACAAGGCCTGCTTTTTAACTAATGGCGGACAAAATCCGTCGTAATAATACTCCGAATATACTTTGGTTTCCAATAAATCGGTATCGCAAATCAGTAAATTCTTGGCTTTTTTAAGCTTTTCATTTTCAAGTGCCATCTGCCCAATGGCTATGGGCAATACATCTGCCTTACTCAGTGGTTGGTGCTTTTGTGCTTGAGCTTCCGCATAAATTCGTGAAAATTCGGGCACGTACGTTGTTTTATAATGCGCAGCCAATCGCTCACAAAGCATAGATTTTCCAGTAGATTCTGGACCAAAAAACACCACTTTTATGCAGTTGGGCTTGGGCTGCTGTCTAAGCTTTTTTTCCATGCGAGATAACCTTGTATTGCTAAAATGGTAAATATTAAATATTGTAAGGACAAGATCCCCAGACCGCGATAGGCGTATAAAGGAACCGTTATGAGGTCGCCAATAATCCAAAGGGTCCAGTTTTCCAGCTTTTTAGTGGCCATATACCACATGCCGGTAAAAAACAGTCCCGAGGTAAAGACATCAATATAATTAGGGATTTGCATCTCATAATCATAAGCGCGATATACCCCATAGGTAACTAGCATGGTGAGCGCAAACATGATGACGCCAATCCATTTTTCTTTGGTGGTCGTTCTTGAAATAGGCACCACATACGTATCCTTTTTTTTCCGAGACCAATTCCACCAACCGTAAATACTCATTACAGAATAGTAAAAATTCATCATCATGTCGCCAAGATAGCCAGCTTTATAGAGCAAATACACGGTAAGCACCGTGGCCACCAATCCTGTAGGATATACGAGAATATTCTCTTTCTTGGCGAAAATCACACTAACAATGCCAAAGACAAATACCAAAATCTCAAGAACAATATCTAGGGTGGACGCTTTTTGATACGGTTCTAAAAAAAACTCAAAAATGGGGTTCATAATCGTAGCGATCTGATTTTACGATTTTCATGTGCAAGACACCGCGTTCAATCAATTCAAAGGCTTCTTTTATTTCGACGGTCAATACAGTCATGACCTCATCGTAATCCCCATAAACTTGGGTGCTCAACGGGTTCTCTAGCACCTTTAGTTTGGAAGCTCTTAATTTTTTTATAAAATGGATAATGGACGGTTCGTAATCGTCGTGCAATGGCGTTAATGTTAACTCAACTGATATGTTCATAATTCGATCTTCAGCTTCCAAAACGGAAAACTGCTCTATTAAAAATTAAATTTTTAGTTCTTCAAAAAACCGCTCGTCTTCCTCAAAAGCAGTTCCAATCACCACCAAATCTGCTCCAGCTTTGTAAGCGCGCTCCAGCTGAGCTTTGGTTTTGATCCCACCGCCAACAATCAAAGGAATTTTTAAATCCTGCTTCACAAAGCTAATGATTTCAGGTGGAACGGGATGCAAGGCGCCACTTCCTGTTTCCAAATAAATCAATCGCATGCCTAAAAACTCTCCAGCCTTGGCGGTATCTACAATAGTTTGGGTTGCTGTTCTTGAAATGGGTTTGGTGTGTGTCACTTTTTCTACGGAAGTAGGCTTACCATTTTCCACCAAAATGTAACCGGTGGGGATGACTTCCAATGGCGAACTGCGAAGCTTACGCACCGCTTTAACTTGCTGACCAATTAAATATTCTGGATTATCGCCCGAAATCAATGACAGAAACAATAAGGCATCGGCATGATTTGAAATCTGACTCACATCACCAGGAAACAGGATGATAGGTAAGGCACTCTCCTTTTTAAGAGCTAGCACCAAAGGCTCCGTCACCTTTGGCGCTACGGTACTTCCTCCAACAAAAATATGGGTCGCCACGGTAGATTCCACTTGTTTTACAAAATCGCCAACCAATTCAATGGCCATTTTATCGGGGTCAATTAAAACTGCCAACAGTTTTTCGCCTTTCGAAATCTGCTCAATGATATGTTCATAAATGTTGATGTTCAAGGTCACGCGTCTTCCATGGTTTTATCTGTAGTGTGTTTTCTAATTTATCTCATGATTAGGAGAGCGCATAGGCACATGTAAAACCTTCGAACTCAAAAAAACACGTCTTATATCTATATTTTCGATCGTGATAATCAATCCAAGCTACGGTTTCACTATCCTTCAGCATAAAAGGAATGACCAAGAAATGTTCTCGAAACAACATGCCCGGTGTTGCAAATAATTTATAAAGCGATTCCTTGATGCCCCAAATCACTGTAAGTTTTTTGATGTATTCGGGATCGGCTTCCGAGAGGTATTTAAACTCATAATCCACAAATTTTTTGGCGATAATGGCTATTTTTTCACGTTGCATTTCGATATCGATGCCCACTTCAGACGTGCTCACTATGACTCCCGAAAATGTAAAGGAATGCGTTATGGAGATGTGCTTCCCATCCTTAAGATGTGGTTTTCCGTTGGCATCGTAAAACAAGTCTTGGTCGGTGTAACCTAATTCCCGCAAGAGATGGCGCACACTTAAAAACCCGCGTTGGTGCAATTGACTTTTCATACCCAATACCCGCTCCAAACTTGTGGGCCTTAAATCTAAAGGCTTCAATAAATCGGTATAGGATTCTTCAATCTTCCAGATTTTAACAATAGTTTGGGGATTTGGCTGGATGGTTTTGTAAAGTGGCATTTAATTATCTAAAACTTAATGGTTATCTTTGCAGCGCTTAAGGCTAAATTGGCAATTATAAACAGGCGAATTTAACCATTTTAAGTACTAAAGCCAAAGGGCTTGACTAATTAAAAAACAAACAGAATTATATGAATACTAAATCCACGACTTACGTACCCAACAAGGTTAAAGATATGTCTTTGGCTGCTTGGGGAAGAAAAGAAATTGAATTGGCAGAAGCTGAAATGCCAGGTCTTATGAGCCTTCGCGAAGAATATGGCGCATCACAACCTTTAAAAGGTGCTCGTATTGCAGGCTGTTTGCACATGACCATTCAAACTGCGGTTTTAATAGAAACTTTAATAGCTCTTGGTGCTGAAGTGACTTGGAGCTCTTGTAACATTTTCTCTACCCAAGATCAAGCTGCTGCTGCAATTGCTGAAGCTGGCATCCCGGTTTATGCTTGGAAAGGCATGAATGAGGAAGAATTTGATTGGTGTATTGAACAAACCCTTTTCTTTGGCGAAGATCGCAAGCCCTTAAATATGATTTTAGATGATGGTGGTGATTTAACCAATATGGTGTTTGATCGTTATCCTGAATTGATGGAAGGCATCAACGGACTTTCAGAAGAAACCACAACCGGTGTGCACCGTTTGTACGAACGTATGAAAAATGGTACGTTATCTATGCCAGCGATTAACGTGAACGATTCTGTGACCAAATCTAAATTTGATAATAAATACGGATGTCGCGAAAGTGCAGTAGATGCCATTCGTCGTGCAACCGATATTATGTTGGCAGGAAAACGCGTTGTCGTTTGTGGTTATGGCGATGTTGGTAAAGGTACCGCTGCCTCTTTTAAAGGTGCAGGAAGTATTGTAACCGTGACCGAAATCGACCCAATTTGTGCGCTTCAAGCAGCAATGGACGGGTTTGAAGTTAAGAAACTCGAAACCGTTGTTGGCAAAGCAGATATCGTAATCACCACTACCGGGAATAAGGATATTGTTACAAGCAAGCACTTTGAGGCGATGAAAGACAAAACCATAGTTTGTAACATTGGGCATTTTGACAACGAAATCGATATGGCTTGGTTGAACAAAACCCATGGCAAATCTCACGTCGAGATCAAACCACAAGTTGATAAATATACCATTGACGGTAAAGATGTGATCATCTTGGCTCAAGGTAGATTGGTTAATTTAGGTTGTGCCACAGGACACCCAAGTTTTGTGATGAGTAACTCATTTACCAACCAAACCTTGGCACAAATTGAATTGTGGACCAACAGAGACGCTTACGAAAATGAAGTGTATATGTTGCCAAAACATCTCGATGAAAAGGTTGCTAAATTACACCTAGAGAAAATTGGTGTTGAGCTGACTGAACTTCGCAACGACCAAGCAGAATATATTGGCGTTGAGGTTGAAGGACCCTACAAACCCGAATATTACAGATACTAAGCTAAAAAACTCGCGAACTTTCGGGACGCTTTTAGATGATAGACTAAATCCCAAACAATTGTGTTTGGGATTTTTTTATGGTGTTTTGAGACCTTAGTTTTAGTATTATGAGGGCAATTTTAATTTGGCTAACAAGCCAAATTAAACCGCGCTTTCCGCTACTAGTTTTGTAAAACCTTTGGGTTTTACAAAAGCTAACCGCTGCAATCACTATCGCGAAAATTACAGATACCATAAAATCATCCATTCATAAAAATTGTGTAAATAAAACCTGCAACTCCAACGACGACGCACTTATTAGATTTTATAATTTCAATTCAAGCACCACCAAAGCTCATCAAAATTTTGTTAATCTTTAAATAACGTTTTCAGAAAAAGCCAAATAACCATTATCTTAGGTGTGATGGCTATTTATTCCGAAGAAAAAATAAAAGTTCCAAGATTTAACGAGGCCTCTGGTTTTTACACCACCAAAACGCGGTCAAAAATCATGGGGAAAATCCGTGCCAAAAACACCAAGCCCGAAATGCTATTCCGCAGGGCACTTTGGGCAAAAGGCGTGCGTTACCGTGTCGATTCTAAGACCATTCCTGGTCGGCCCGATGTGTCTATAAAAAAACACAAATTGGCTATTTTTATCGATGGGGAGTTTTGGCATGGCCACAGTTGGGAAGAGCGCAAGGCCAAATTAAAAAGCAATCGTGAGTTCTGGATCCCAAAAATTGAACGCAACCGGCAACGCGACCGTGAAGTCAATGCGCAATTAGAAAATTTGGGTTATACCGTATTCAGGTTCTGGGAATCTGAAATCAAGAAAAACCTGAAAACATGTGTTAACGATGTGATGGTTTTTCTGGATACGGGTAGCTTCAACTGAAATCAATTTCAAATTAAAATATAATCTTAAAGTTATGACGCAATTGCGATTTCAAACGGTAGTAAATCCACAAAACCATCCTTTTTCATTATCTTTCAACTATGCAAATCACTCCAAAATTAGAAAAAGCTGAAGCCTCCATATTTTCTGTCATGACTGCTTTGGCAACAAAACATAAGGCTATAAATTTGTCACAGGGTTTCCCCGGTTTTGAATGTGATAAACGCTTAATTGACGCAGTTTCAGCTGCCATGAATGCAGGTCACAACCAATATGCACCCATGCCAGGGCTTATGGAATTACGTGAGGCTATTGCCAAAAAATTCGATTTGCTTTATGATACCAGTTATCATCCTGAATCGGAAATCACCATCACCACAGGCGCCACCCAAGCCATTTACACCATCATTTCGACCTTTGTAAAGCAAGATGACGAAGTACTCATTTTTAAACCCGCCTACGATTGTTACGAGCCAAGCATCAAAATAAATGGTGGAAAACCCATTGCCATCCCTTTAAAAGCTCCAGAATATCGAATTGACTGGGAAGCGGTTGCGCATAGCATCAACTCCAAAACCAAAATGATCATCATCAACACACCTCACAATCCCAGTGGCACTTTGATGATCGAAAGTGATATGCTAAAACTTCAAGAATTAACAAATGGCACCAACATCATTGTCTTAAGCGATGAAGTTTACGAACATATTGTGTTTGACGACGCGCAGCACCAAAGCGTTTGCAGGTTTCCCGAACTTAAAAAGCGTAGTTTTATCACTGCTTCCTTCGGTAAGACCTTTCACGTTACAGGTTGGAAAACTGGCTATTGCTGCGCTCCAAAATCCTTAATGCAGGCGTTTAGGAACGTGCACCAATACAATGTGTTCTCGGTAAACCATCCCATGCAAAAAGGGCTGGCAGATTATATGGAAGACCCAAAACGGTATTTGAATCTTCCAGAATTTTATCAGCAAAAAAGAGACATTTTCTTAAATCTTATCGCAGATTCCCGATTTAAGTTTACCCCTTCAAAGGGCACCTATTATCAGCTATTGGATTTTTCTGAAATCACTACAGAAAATGACCTAGATTTCGCCAAACGTTTAACTACGGAAGAAGGTATTGCTTCGATTCCATTATCGCCTTTCAATGAAAATGCACGAGACGACAAAGTATTGCGCTTTTGTTTTGCCAAAACGGATGACACCCTAAAACGCGCTGCTGAAATTTTAAACCAAATCTGATCAGCAATCGAATTTAGAATTTGGATATGCATCAACATCCTTAGGCATACCATTTAAAAATACATCAGCAATACCCTATATTAAGCTGTTAAAACAAATTCAAAATATGAAATTACTCAAAAACCTAAGTCTCATTTTAGTTACACTTTTAGTATCTTGTGGTAGCACCGAGCGTGTCATCACTGCCGATGGCAGCATTTATGAAGTTAAGGGCAACAAAATCATGAATGCAGGCGCTGATGTTTCCGAAACCCTTACTGACGAACAAAAAGCAAGCATCAACCAATTAATGAAAGAACAGCAAAAAGCTGCTGCAGAAGCAAAACAATTGCAAAAAGAACTGGACGATAAACAAGCCCGTTTGGAAACAGCTCGGAAAGAAGCAGATAAAAAACGCACAGAACTTGAAGAAAAACAAGAAGCCCTCAAAGAAAAATTAGAGGCCAAGGAAGACGCTTCCTCTAAATATGTCAAGGCCAAAGCCCGACTTGCAGATAAATTGAACAAATACAAACGCCTTAAGGACAAAGGCAAACTATCACCTCGCGATGAAGAAAAATGGCAAGAAAAGCTAAAAGACTATGAGGATGATATTGCAGATGCCAAGCGCGAGATGGACGAATTAAATAAACAATAAATATTATGAAACAACTCATCACAGTGCTCTTTATGGCAGCAACGCTATTCATTCAAGCGCAAACCGTTATTAAGGATGGAAAAACCTACACCATAAAAAAAGAAAAGATTTTTCTCGATGGAAACGAGGTAACCTCGACACTTTCCGAAGCCCTAAAAACAGAAATTATAGGAAAAGCTGCTACCATTTCAGAACAGTTGAAGGCCGACACCAAAGCTAAAAAAGAGGCTGACCAATTGGATAAAGCCAACAAAAAGGCGGAAAAGGCCCTGAAGAAAGCCGAAAAAGCTCGAAAAAAAGCAGAAAAAGCGTTGGAGCAAAACCAAAACGCCCAAGATAAGCTAAATCGAACTTCAGCTAAATTGCAAGATGCCAAAGCTAAATACCAAAAGAAAAAGAAAAAAGGAAAATTATCGCCCAATGACGACTCCAAATGGCTCAAAAAAATTAAAGACTTAGAGGACGATATGGCCAAGGCCAAGAAAAAACTAGAACGTTCCTGAAATGAAAGCACAACTTAAAATAGCCATGCTCCAATCTGATTTGATTTGGGAAAATGCTGATGAAAATCGCATTAATTTTAGCAATAAAATCACTTCAATATTAGAGCCAGTTGACCTCATCGTACTACCTGAAATGTTTACGACCGGTTTTAGCATGCATGCGGAATCCATTTATGAAACGATGAGCGGGAACACGGTTTCTTGGCTTCAAGAAATGGCGATTCAAAAAAAAGCAGCGATTACAGGCAGCATTGTTATTAAGGATAACGATCAATATTTTAATCGGTTATTATTTGTAACCCCCGACGGAACTATTCAGCATTATGACAAAAAGCACACCTTCACTTTAGCTGGGGAACAAAAGGTATATACCGCAGGCACAACAGCGCTCAGCATAAATTATTTGGGGTGGACCATTAGGCCCCTGGTGTGCTATGACCTTCGATTCCCCGTCTGGTCAAGAAACACCGATGATTATGAGCTGTTGATTTATGTTGCCAATTGGCCAAAAGCGCGTATTACAGCGTGGGATGCCCTTTTAAAAGCACGTGCCATTGAGAATATGAGTTATTGTATTGGCGTGAACCGCGTTGGTTTGGATGGCAATGGTCACGAATATTCAGGGCATTCCGTTGCGTATGATGCTTTGGGGAATCGGATCGATTCAATTTCCGAAGAAAAACCAATCATTGAGATTGTGACGCTCGATAAAGAACAACTCAAAACACAACGTGCTAAGTTCGGTTTTTTAAAGGATCGGGATGTTTTTACTTTAAGGTAAGCTTCACCTCTTCGTCAAAATTGGCCCTGGCTTGGTAAGTATAATCGAAGTAAGAAATTTTCTCGGGCTGCCTATTTTCCAAATACCGGCCTGTATCAAATTTTCCATTTTTATTGGTATCAAAAATCACCCGGATAAAATATTCGCCCGGATTAATGTTTCTAAAATCCAAGACATGGCCTTCTTCCAAATAAGCGCTGGCAGACACTTCTGCCTTCGCATTTACGATTTGCACGATTAAAGGATAGACGACATTCCCTTGAATGTTGAGTCTTAAATTTCCATAATCGGATAGCTTCTTGGTGCCCGCATTAAAATGGAGGGTGTCGTTGACGTTTCCGAAAAAATCCTCGAATGCATTTGGCAAAATGGTGATGCTGTATTTATCGGCTTCCTTTTTTTCAAAAGCGAATTTATAGGTATTATTCATTTCAGAAAACGTGGATGTAAAAGGCACCGCCACAGAATCCTTATTGATAATACTGATTTGCTGTTCGTCAAACTTCACAAAGGGGATTGAGCCCTTAAGTCCAAAATCTTCACTAAAATTCAATACACTAGCTGAGGTTGGCGTGATCACCAAGGAATCTTTTGGCAAATCCCTAAACTTATGGATCAAGGTATCACTATACAACTTGTTTCTAACCACAAACAAGGCCGAATCCAGTTCTATTTTAGGCTTGTACCAATAAAACAACGAATCGGCTTTTGGGTCTTTTGTAATGCGATGTTCTAGGTTTTTTAATGAATCTCCTAAAATTTCAATTTCCATGTTTTGAGAATCCCCCTCAAATCCAAAAGCGATTTTTTGACCCGCCACCTGTCTTGGTCGATTTGCCTTAAAATCCAGAGCTTCCTTAAACAACTTTATGGTGTAGAATGAATCGGTTGGCACTGTGATAAAGCCTTCCATAAAACCAATTTTATCTGTCTTTTGCTGGTACGTGTAATTTGGGGTTTCTTCCTTTATGGCCACCAGTTTATAAGTTCCCGCCTTCATATTGTCGATACTGAAAATGGTTAAACTGTCTAAGGTATTGGTAATGTATTTTGGTTTTTTTTGATACACCACGGAATCGGTATAGGTAGAATCCACCTCATATAACATCACAGACACATAGGAATCGGGTTGTCTCTTTTCGGCATCCAAAATAGTACCCGCGACGGAAAGTGAATCGATATAACTCCCGGTTGAGAATACATATCTGTAATAATCATAAGGGTTTTCCTCATTATTGTCTACAATACTTTGTCCAAAATTGAACGCATAAGTGGTATTGGCCTCCAAGGTATCATTGATGGTGATCTGGATGTATTTATTGGCAGTACTCAAAGGGGTCACTGTAGGATCTGGCTCCATTGGAGGTGAAATGATGAGCTGTTTTTGAAGATTTTTGATTTTGATATATTCATCGAAATACACACGAATTTCCTTCCCCTTAAAATTAGTAGAATAATTTTCTGGCAACGAACGAATAATCTTTGGTGACACCAAATCCTTGGGTCCTCCATCTGGCGTGCCTCGACTTGCGCAATTTATAGAGATCATCGCCATAAGCAGTAAAACAAAAAGTTGTAAGGCAATCTTGCGCATATGTTCACTTAAATTTTAACAAATAAACAACTAATTTGTAGCAAACTCAAAAGAATTAACTTGGTTTTGACAGGTGGTAAGTTCATTTTAATCGGTAATGGCCATCACCGCCAAGCTTAGAGAGATGCCCTTTATTTTGAGCAATTCATTGGCACAAGCCTCAATGGTAGCACCCGTTGTAATGATATCATCTACCAATAACACATGCTTGTTTTCTAAAACCTCATAATTATGAATCGTAAAATTAGCGTCTATTGCTGCACTTCGCTTTAAACGGTCCTTAAAAACTTGGGTTTGGGTATTTGTTATTTTTATTAAACTCCCGTCGTGATACTCGGCATCAAGCGCCAAGGCTAACGCGCGACCAAATTTTTCGACCTGGTTATAGCCACGTTTTTTGAGCTTAGACCTATGCAAGGGTACGGGCACAACCATATCGATGGCTTTATAAGCTTCTATATGACTTAATTCCTCACCCAACCATTGACCCAAAAAATGACCAATAGCTTCATAACCCCTATATTTTAAATTGTGCATTAATTGCTGCACGATGCCTTTTTTAGAAAAGTGCAAAAGGGCGGTGGCATTTTTTAATTTTACACGACCAAAAAGGGCTTTATGAACTGAATTTTCAGGATCATCATGAAAATTGGTTAATGGCAAATCGTGCCGACATTGGGTGCAGATCTGCAGTTCATTGTCCGACAACTGATTGCTACATCCGTAGCAAATTTTCGGAAAAAACAAATTCAACAAATTAATTAACATTTAAACGATTATAATTAGCAGTCCAAGACTTATTCGATAGTTTCGCTTTTTATTCAACAAAATTAATAATGATAGTTAACCCTCAATTTTTTAACTACAGATTAATTATTGGTTCATTAGTGGTTGCAGTTACGGTTTTGACCGTGTTTAGTATTACGAGCTACCAATCCATTATATCGCATCAAAAATTTCTGGAACAGGAAAAAAAACTCGTCGAAAGCGAATTATCTCAAATGATAGATCGCTATGATGAGGTCTCCATTTCAAATAAGTTAATTGCGTCAAAACTAGAGCTCGCAAAAACGAGGGCTCATTTCACCTTAGACTCCTTACAAGGGCTACGAAGTGACCTCAGTGTGCTTTCAAAATACCGCCAGCAATTAAACGGTTTAGAACTTAAAAATAAGTATTTATTTTCCACTTTAGACTCCATCACAAACAAAAATGAGGTTCTAGAGCAAGAAAATCGATTGGCCCAAACCGATTTACAAAAAAAAGAGCGTACGATTTCCAGTTTAAAAAAGGAAAACACAAACTTAACTCGAGCGGTTAAAAAAGGAAGTGTGCTCAGCGCAAACTCTTTTAAAGCCCATGGGTTTCAAAGTATTTCTGGCAGCAAAGTACCTTCATCTAAAGCCAAACAGGTAAATAGCTTTGATGTGTCCTTCAGTCTGGCAAAGAATGTACTTATTGATAAAGGCCAAAAAGATCTTTACGTACAGATTCTTAACCCTAAAAATAATGTCATTGCAGATAAAGGCGTGGTCTCCTTTGGGGCTCATTCCTTAATATATAGCGAAAAACTCACATTAAATTACACCAACACGGTGATGGCGGTACACATTGACATTGCTGCCCAAAACAATGAGCAACCCTTACTCAAAGGGGTCTATCATATTTCCGTTTTTCATGACAATCAAAAATTAGGAAGCACGCAAGTGACTCTAAATTAATTAGAATCTTATAATTTCACCAAAACCGCTCCTTTTATTGAAGCGGTTTTTTATTTTTGCAGCATGGCAAACGACGATCAATTCAAAAAAGTAATCTCTCACGCAAAAGAGTATGGTTACGTCTTCCAAAGTAGTGAGATCTACGATGGGTTAAGCGCAGTTTATGATTACGCGCAAAATGGAGCAGAGCTCAAAAAAAACATACGCGACTATTGGTGGAAAGCCATGGTGCAAATGCATGATAATATTGTGGGCATCGATGCTGCAATTTTTATGCATCCCACCACATGGAAAGCTTCCGGACACGTTGATGCCTTCAACGATCCGTTGATTGATAACAAGGATTCCAATAAACGCTATCGTGCCGATGTTTTGGTAGAAGATTATTGCGCTAAAATTGAAGCCAAGATCGACAAGGAGGTTGCCAAGGCGGAAAAAAGGTTTGGTGTGGCTTTCGATAAAGCTGAATTTATAAGCACAAACCCAAGAGTAGTGCGCTATACCGAAACCATTGCCAGCACAATGGGACGTTTGGGAACCTCCTTATCCAATGAAGATTTGGCAGATGTGAAGGCGCTCATTGAAGAATTGGAAATCGCCGATCCTATGACAGGATCGCGCAATTGGACCGAAGTTAAGCAGTTCAACCTCATGTTTGGCACTAAATTGGGCGCCTCTGCAGAGCATGCCACCGACCTTTACTTACGACCAGAAACGGCACAAGGTATTTTTGTGAACTTTCTAAACGTTCAAAAATCGGGGCGTTTAAAAATCCCGTTTGGAATTGCACAAACAGGAAAAGCCTTTAGAAATGAAATCGTTGCCAGACAATTTATCTTTAGGATGCGCGAGTTTGAACAAATGGAAATGCAATTTTTCATTAAGCCCGGTACTCAAAAAGAATGGTTTGAACATTGGAAAGCCACTCGAATGAAATGGCATTTATCTTTAGGCATCTCTCAAGACAATTACCGTTTTCACGATCATGAGAAATTGGCCCATTACGCCGACGCTGCGACGGATATTGAATTTAGATTTCCGTTTGGCTTTAAGGAATTAGAAGGCATCCATTCCCGTACCGATTTCGATTTGAAGCAACATGAGGCCCATTCAGGCAAAAAGCTTCAATATTTTGATCATGAAGAAAATGCAAGTTACACCCCTTTTGTTTTAGAAACCTCTATTGGTTTAGACCGCATGTTCTTGGCAGTGTTTTCGAATGCGTTGGAAGATGAAACTTTGGAAGATGGCAGTACAAGAACCGTTTTAAGACTACCCGCAGTATTGGCGCCTGTTAAAGCAGCGATCTTACCCTTGGTCAAAAAGGATGGTCTCCCAGAAATTGCACAACAAATTTTTGAAGACCTTAAATGGGATTTCAACGTAGACTATGATGAAAAAGATGCAGTAGGAAGACGTTACAGAAGACAAGATGCCAACGGAACACCATTTTGCATAACCGTAGATCACGATACAAAAGAAGACCACACGGTGACGATTAGACATCGCGACAGCATGAAGCAAGAACGTGTTAAGATTACAGATTTAGCAGAGATTATCAAAAAAGAAGTTGATGCAAAGCATTGGCTTAAAAGAATGGGATAAACAATTTGTTGATTTTCCCATAATAAAAAACGCCCAACGTATTAAAAAACATTGGGCGTTTTTTTAATGACCAAAAGTATTGATGTAAGCTTTTGGGTTTATATCATACAAGATGACAATTCTTTAAAAATAAGCCTTCAATTGAACCGTACCGGTATGAATGGTTTTTGAGGTTTCGGTTTTTCTTCCGAAGTAATTGAGGTTTAAATCTAGGAATTTGGTAAGCTTTTTCTGTGCCAATAAGCTCCAGGTGAAGTTGTTTCCAGGCTGCAAGCCTTCGAGTATTTGATAAGACACGGGGGTGTTGGCGTTGCCAGTAAATTCGTTTTTGAAGAAATTCACTTCTCCTGTTAAGGCCACTTGATTGCTACTGTTATAGGTAAAAGACATTCCGTAGTTATTTTGCAGCAATTGTTCCATCTCACCAATGGTATTGTCTTTTGAGGTGTATTGGTAAAAGAGATCAAACCGTGCGTTTTCATTAAAAATATAAGAGAGCTTAGGTTGTAGACGCAACTCCTCCAGCTCGTAATTTCTGCTTGAAAAATTTTCGCTTTCTGAAGAATTGTTCTCCACACTCGATTTTAAATTCAGCAACCAACTGGTTGCAAACTTATGGTTGAACTGTAATTGATGACTTTGCAATTTATTCTGCTGAAAACCAATGGACAATACATTTTTAGTCGTGTTGGTCAAAAAAGTATACGAGGTGGTGTAATGCTGCTTTCCGCGGTTATAAAAAAGGACGTTTCGAATACTATTGTTGAGCGCCAATTGATTCTCATCGTTGGAAGCAAATGGGTTCAAATTGAAATTATTGCCTTCCCGCTTGGTTTTTCGATCTACCAAAAATGAGGTTTGGTTATAGAAGTGCGACAGTGTTTTGCGCAAGGCGTTTTCAGATTCGCTCCATTGCTGCGGATTTAAGGTTAAGGTTTGGCTCAATCTATTTTGGTGAGTTTTCACAAAAACCTGATTGGGCAACAAGACCCTAATAAAACTACCTTGGTCTACAAATTGGGCCAATTCAAATTCATTGAGTTCTTGAATGTTGTTCTCATTATAGTCGATCCACGTATAGGCACCTTGACCTGGCTCCACCTCAACATAGGTAAAATCCTGCTGTGGCAAACTCCCAGAATTGGTCTCAAAAATCGTATTGGAGCTCACTAGGTTATTGAACAGCTTCTGGTTGTAATTCAACCGCGAATTTAAGGATCGCTCATCGGCTATGCCAGCAGCCTCACTTTTTAATGTTCGGTAATTCACATAAATCCCTAAATTGGTATGTTGATTCTGAATTAATTTAGAATCCAAATAATAGGTGTTTGAGGTATTGACCCGCTCTACAGCAGTTGTTCTCAAGCTATCATTCACGCGGTATTTATAACCTACTTCTACAAAAACATTGGTACTGTCGCCATAACCCGTAAATGCTTCGTAAGAATGGAACCTTTGGCTCAAATTGGTCAATATATCCGTTTCTTTTTCGCGTTGTTCGTTATCTTCCAAAGCCACTTTTGCGCCCACCCATTGCTTATCAAAACTGTAGGTCAACCGATTAAAAGACCTTAAAAAAGTAGTGTTTGAAATAGGAGTACTCGTATTCAAAATACTGGAGTGCGTGTAAAGAGACCAACGCTTCAACAGCAAGTTGGCCAAAAGATTATGGCGATTGCCATTAAAATTTTCAGAATAACCAAGGTGCTCAAATTTATAATTGGCCATTCCTTTTTTAGGATGAATGAGCTCTACCCCAGAGGTTAGTAATTGTTGATGTCCCAAAGGGTTTTCAAGATTCCAATCGCGATTAAATTCTGCGCGATACAAGCGTTGAATAGTTTTGAAGTCCTTTTGAATCACATCGGCGTCGGCATAAACGTTCAAATTCCAAAGACTATCCGTTTGGATGAGTTTTTGTTTGAAACCAATTTTGCCTGCAAAACCGTCATTGTCATTATCGTCTAAGCTAGAAAATAAGTTGATGTCATTTTTACTGCCCGCCAATTCAAAATAAATTTCTGTTTGTTCTGAAGGCGTATACCTACCATTTATAACTGCCACCTGCAATTTTTCTGGCGCAATCAATTTAACGATTGGCGCATAATTTCCTTGCGGAATACCATTTACTGGCGCCACATATTCATAAATATTCTCGACCGCATTATTACTGATCAATATGTAATTTCCCTGATTAAGGCCCACCAGACTAAATTTCACGCTAAACAACTGATCGTCTGGATTGTTCGAGAATACAAAAACTTCGGCACCATCCATGAGCTCCTTTTTATACAGAATGCGATTATCACTATAGGTTTCTTCCACTGCGGAAGGAGCCACCATCAAAGATTGGTCGTCGCCTGCTTCACCCAAAATTTCCACCTGTTGCGACGATAAATTTTGCTGAAGGGGTTGGTTTTTAGCATCGGCTTCAGAATAAACGGAGATGCCCATTTTAAATTTTTCAGTTTCATAACTGCCACCGCCAAACACTGTAAACCGACTAAAATTACGCTCGCTGTATTGATAATCTACGGTGATACGCATTTCCGAAGTGATGGGATACGTGGAGTTGAAAATAATCTCGCCAGCATTATAATCGATAATATAATCTTCATTTTCACCACGTTTTAAGGGGATGCCATTTACATACACGGTCTCACTCCCCGATACGATAAGTACAAACAATTCGTTATTGGGTCCTCGCAATTTATAAGGCCCTTGATTGCCTTCCTGCGCAGTAAATTGGCTTGTGGTAAACTGACCGCGCACCAAAGCGCCCGCTGCAAACAGATTGGTCTTGGCATCATCATCTCCCAAATTCACATTAACCAACAGACCTTGCACCCGTTTGGTGAAACTTGCAAAATAGCTATCGGCATTTACCAAATCGATATCGCCAGCCCTTATATTCCAACGGTCGCTGAACAACTCAATAAATACTTGGTCAAACTCATCCAAACGTTGGGAATACCCACTTTCTTGCAATGGAATGTTGGCATCCTGAATGGAAGCGCGCAAGGAGACCTTATCGCTCAACTTACCCGAAATCTGCAGATCCAATTCACTATTGAGCACCGAGTTTTGATTATTGCCAATGGTGACGCCCCTAGATATGCTTCCGGAGGTGCTTAAACCATCAAAAGGGGTAAAAGTGTTTTCAAGATTGGATTGATTGAGCTTGTAAAGGCGTTGTAAATTATCGGTATTATCAACGATGATATTTTCGTCCAATTGAAAATATTTTCGGGTCATAAAATCGGGGTAGCGCACATAGGTGATTTCTAAAGAATCTTCCGCCACAGGTTTTTTGAAGGTCAAAATTGCCTTGGAATAATCCATAGTGTAGTAGGATGTATCTATAGACGTCTTATCCTTCCGTTTTAATAAAAATACTGTGGGGTTAATACTTACCGAATCGACCGTTATGGTATCGCGAACTGCTATTTTCCTGGTTCTATAATTAGTGATAGGCTCCTGCGCAAAAGCGGGGCCCAGCATTATAAATCCTATAAGAAACAACGTGATTTTCATTCAGTATATTAACTAGTTAACAAGCAATTTATTTTATCGTTAAAACTGATTTAAATAAGCATGTAAAAGTACAGTATTATTTATTTTAGCCGAAACATACGATAGCCCTTCAACTTTGTCTACGCCACTGTTGGTTGAAGTTGAAAACTTTTAAGAATTTTAACCCGTCATAACTTACAAATCCTATTACTTTGTAGTTCACATTAAACACTTTCTTACATGAAAATCATTTCCTATAATGTCAACGGAATTCGCGCAGCCATGAAAAAAGGCTTGGTCGACTGGTTAAACAGCGTTAATGCCGATGTGGTGTGCCTGCAAGAAATCAAGGCCAATGAAGATCAAGTCGATATTGCAGCTCTTGAAGCAGCAGGTTATACCTATAACTATTGGTTTAGTGCCCGAAAAAAAGGGTATAGTGGTGTGGCGATTTTGAGTAAAATTAAACCAAACCACGTTGAATATGGTACTGGCATTGCCTCGATGGATTTTGAAGGCAGAAATATAAGAGCCGATTTTAACGGGGTCTCTGTAATGAGCCTCTACTTACCTTCGGGAACCAATGATGCGCGCTTAGACCATAAATTGGAATACATGGCATTATTTCAAGATTATATAAATGAACTCAAAAACGAATTTGCCCATTTGCTCATTTGTGGCGATTATAATATTTGCCATGAAGCCATTGACATCCACAATCCTGTTGGCCTTAAAAACACATCGGGCTTTTTACCTGTTGAACGCGAATGGATTGGATCGTTTTTAAACAGCGGGTTCATTGATTCCTTTAGAGAGTTTAATCAAGAACCTCACAATTATACCTGGTGGAGTTATAGAGCTAACGCAAGAAACAACAATAAGGGCTGGCGCTTAGATTATGGACTCATAACGCAACCTTTACAAGAAAATCTAAAACGAAGCGTTATTTTATCTGATGCGGTACATAGCGATCATTGTCCTATCTTGGTAGAATTGGAGTTTTGATCGGTACTGGCAGTCTTCAACGCTATTTAAACCGGTTCTACCAGCAAAATGGCGCAACTCTAAAAATCAAACCAACAACCAACCACAGCAACTATGATTAAACACATCTCACTCCTTACACTTATTTTAATTTTAGCGACGTCATGTGTCTCTACAAAAGTCTATTCCGATTTAGACGAGAAATTAGCCCATCTCAAACAGGAAAACAGAGCCTTGACCGATAAAAACACCAATTTATCAAATGTCAAAAACACTTTGGAAACCGATTTGGCAAAGCTTAAAAAAGAGTACGGTGAGAAGATCTCCGAACTTCAAAAAAAGTATGATAAAACTTTGGCCCACCGTAACCAACTGCAAACAGATTACGATATTGCAAAAGCCGAAATCCTTAAATTACAAGCATCTTACGATGCCTTAGAATATATTAGTGGTGTTGCCATTGCCCAAAACTCCAGCCAAAATCGAGAACTTTTGGAGCTTTTGGAAACTAAGGAACAAGCATTGTTGGCAGAGCAAAACCGCTTGGAACTCTTAAAGACAGAAATGGAAACCCATTCCCAAGGTGTCACGAAATTGAACCGCGCCATTTCCTCTAAAGTCAGCCAAATGAGTACTCTAAGAGACTCATTGTCCAGAGCCTTGACCAATTTTGAAGGCAAAGGTTTAACCATAGCGCAACGCAACGGGAGCGTTTACGTGACTATGGAAAACAAACTAATTTTTGAATCTGAAAATTGGAGTTTATCTTCTAAAGGGAAGCAGGCTGTCATGCAATTGGCGGAAGTCTTATCTCATCATCCTGAAATCGCCATTGTAATTGAGGGCCATACCGACAATGCACCCTCTAACGGAAGCGCTAATATAAGTGGGAACTGGGAGTTGACAACCAAACAAGCAATTGCCATTGTCACCCTTCTAAGTACACAGGGCCATATTAATCCGGAGAATCTTACTGCAACTGGTCGTGGCGAATTTGCGCCAGTGGCGAGCAATACTTCCGCAGAAGGCAAAGCAAAAAACCGACGCGTCGAAGTTATTTTGACACCAAAGTTCGATGAGATTTCAAAATTGCTGAACGAGATTTGAACAACCCTTTTTGAGAATAAACCAAGTGTTGTCTCAATTTAAGTCTTTCAGGTTTTTAAATCCTGAAAGGTCTTGTTATCTTTAACAAAATTTAAGTTTAATTAAAATAAGACCCCTTATTTAACGGGAACCCAGATGACCTATACCCATTTACCAAACTCCGATCTTAAAGTAAGTAAACTCTGTCTAGGCACCATGACCTGGGGGAACCAAAACACTCAAAACGAAGGTTTCGCCCAAATGGATTTTGCGTTAGACAAGGGCATCAACTTTTTTGACACTGCCGAACTCTATCCTGTTCCTGCAGAAGAACAGACTTACGCTGAAACCGAACGGATTATTGGAAATTGGTTTCAAAAAACCAAATCAAGGGACAAAGTTGTTTTAGCGAGCAAAATTGCGGGCACTGGAGATTATACCGCTCATATTCGTACAAAGGGGTTTGGTAAGGAAACGCTTGAAGATGCGGTTAACCAGAGCTTGAAGCGCCTAAAAACCGATTATATCGACCTGTATCAACTGCACTGGCCGGAACGTCACAGCAATTATTTTGGCGTTCGAGATTTTAAAGCAGATCCTGATGAACAGTGGGATGATAATTTTAACGAAATTCTGCACGCTCTCGATGGCATTATCAAATCTGGAAAGATTCGGCATATAGGAATTTCCAATGAAAAAGCCTGGGGGACCATGCGTTATTTGGAAGAGTCCAAAACACATGACCTGCCTAAAATAGCCACCATTCAAAATCCATATTCTTTATTGAACCGCACTTTTGAAGGTGATTTGGCTGAGGTGTCTTATCGCGAAAATATTGGGTTACTGGCCTACTCACCTTTGGCCTGCGGAGTGCTTTCTGGTAAATATATTAACGGTACAGATTCAAAAAACTCCCGTTTAAATTTGTTCTCTCGTTTTTCAAGATATAGCAGCGCCAATTGTAGTGATGCTACCAAACGTTATATGGAAATTGCAAAAGCGCATGGTTTAAATGTAACGCAAATGGCCTTGGCTTTTGTTACACAGCAGCCTTTTGTAACCAGTAATATTATTGGTGCAACCTCTGTAGAGCAGTTATCTGAGAACATAGAAAGCATCCATCTTCAATTAAACGATGACCTTATAAAAGCCATCGACGCGGTACACGATTCACAACCCAATCCTGCAACTTAAAAATTTAGGATGAAAGTTCTTATAAAAGAAATGGATTCCGCAGAACGAATCTCAATTTGGCTTCTTATAGGCTTAAAAAAGAAAACGTTCAGCTCACAATAGGTGAACTGAACGTTTTTAGAAACTAAATAACCAACCAAAATTTAGTTTCTTGTAGGGTTTCGTGGGTTTGTTTTAAAAGGCGTCTTTTGCTTTCTTTTTTTCAGCGTTTCTTTTAATGAAGCTAACGGTTTGCCTTCTGGCGTTTCTTCCCTTAAATACTGGATATATCCACGTCCTTTAAATTCATAGACCGTACCAGACGCTTGGTGATATAACTCTATATGCTGATCATCAATAACGCTAAGTTCAAAAAATTCATTGTTGAAGTAATCATAATCTAATGTTAATGTTTTGACCTGGCTGCTGTTGCTCACATTGCCCACGTTATAAATACCAGTATAATCCCAAAAAATAGTATTGGGGTTAGAGACATTTGCATCTCTTGAACTACGGAATTCGGAATCATTTCCTCCTGCCAAAAACTGAAGGTAATTTTCATTGTCAAAATCATTTAATGCTCCATATTGACTGGTATAGGTTTTTTCCCAAGCCTCATATTCTTGAAGAAAATAATGAATGTTATCATAAAACACGAAATCATAGTCAAAATTACTCCTTTGGTAACCCTTCAAAAAATAAGACGTATCGTTAAACGGATTGTAAAGCTCAATGGTATTATAATCAATTTGGTACACGTCAAAACTTTGATACCCATCTAAATCATGGTTCACATCCAAAATCCCGTCATAGACATCGTAGCTGCCCACATCAATTCCAAAGCCATTGCCTTGACTACCAAAACCAACAAGGTTATTGTTAGCGTATAAGACGCCATTTTTAAACGACAGTGTAAAGGCAATTTGTAAAAAAGGTGTTTCGCCAGAACCCAAGGTTTGATTGATATCGACATACCAAAGCTCATAAGAGCGGAGCAATTGGTTTAAATTAAGCGGAGTCGTTTCCCCATAATTGTCCACAATAAGCTCCTCTTTATAACAAGAGGTGAAAAATAGTGCTACAAAAGCGAAGCCTAAAAATAGTTTTACGGTTTTCATGAGTTTTGATTATAAGGGGTTCCTTCAACCTGTAGATTTCAAAACACATGCCACAAATGAAATTCAATAATTTCTTAGCTTTAAGATACCTTATATTTTATGTATTTTTGAATAAGACAAGCAATTGATATATTATGAGTAAACCTTTAAAATACGCAGTTTTTGGTGCAGGAAGTTGGGCGACCGCCATTGTTAAGATGCTATGTGAGAATTTGGACAGCGTGGGTTGGTATATGCGAAGCGTTTATACAAAGGAACATTTATTGAAGGAACAGCACAACCCAAGTTACTTAAGCTCGGTAGAATTCAAGACCGATCAGCTTCACTTAAGCAATGACATCAATGAGATGGCAGATTGGGCAGATGTGCTCATTTTTGTAATTCCATCGGCATTCGTACATGCGGAATTAGAAAAACTCACGGTAGATATTTCCAAGAAAACCATTGTGTCGGCAGTGAAAGGCATTATGCCAGAAACCGGACTTCTGGTTGGTGAACATTTTAATGACAATTATAAAATTCCGCTCGAGCATATCGCTATTATCGCAGGGCCTTGCCATGCCGAAGAAGTTGCCCTGGAGCGTCTTTCTTATCTTACCATAGCTTGTATAGATCAAACCACCGCACAATCTATTGCCGATACCCTTTCAAGCGATTATATCAATACTAAGATTAGCGATGATGTGATTGGGATAGAATACTCGGTCATGCTAAAAAACATATATGCTATTGCTGCGGGGATGGCACATGGCCTGGGGTATGGCGATAATTTTCAAAGTGTATTGATGAGCAACGCCATTCGTGAAATGAAGCGCTTTATCAAAAAAATGCATAAGATGAAACGAAATATTAACGATTCGGCCTATTTGGGGGATTTGTTGGTGACAGGATATTCTACCTTTTCGCGTAATCGCATGTTTGGCAACATGATTGGCAAGGGCTACACGGTAAAATCGGCACAGATGGAAATGAGTATGGTGGCTGAAGGTTATTATGCCACAAAAAGTGCACATCAATTAAACCTCAAAAACAAGAAAAAGACCCGATTGCCAATTATTAATGCGGTCTACGACATTTTGTATGAAAATAAAAATCCTAAAAAAGTGTTTCAAAAACTGACGGAGAAGTTGGATTGAGGGCTGTTGACTCAAGACAAGACAACTTCAAATTACGGAAACTTTTTTTGGCATTAACGACATAAAGCGAAAGACAAAACCCGCAAAGTTATTTAACCAAAACACCCTTCAACTGCATGAGCGGAAGTTGTTGCAAGGCCTTCTCATTAATTGTATTTTTCTTAAAAGTATAAGTTTTGTCAAAAAGTTGGTTGCCTTCAAAAAAAGACACCTTAAATTCATTATTTAAGGCTAATAGGTTTTCTTGCAAAAATTCAATCTTTGCATAACTTCTAGCAGGAAGCATTTTTATGGTATGGCGCATCACAGGAGTGATCTTATCTTTGGAAAACCCTTTGGAAGCAATAAGTACCGTTTCCAAATCCACGTCTTTGTTATTGATAATATAGGCGTTCCAATCTAAGGTTTTATATTCCGGGTGCTGCTCTTGCACTGCTGCTACAAATACATCCTCAACCCTTGGGATTTGAATATCCTTTTTCATAAAAAACGTTTATACAAGTAATTTGTCTGTGTTTAGCGGAAAATCAATTCAATTAATATAAGCTTATTCACTATCCTTAACCTCTTTTATGAGATATACATAGACCGGAAAGTGATCACTAAATCCATCTGTAAAACCGCCATCTGCAAAACTACGCAGCGGATAGCCTTTGTAACTCCCCCTTTTATTGGTTAAATACAACTTGTTATAAATACCTGCCCTGTAAAATTTGAAGCTGTCGTAATTATCGGTTTCTACAAAAGGCTTGGTCATTACAATTTGATCGAACAAACTCCAGGCATCCCGATAAGCGGTAGTGCCGAAACCATCCTTCACAAACATGTCTTCGTAAGGATTATAGATGCCTTTTAATTCCAAATCCTTCTTGTCACTTTTGCTCTTAATAATATCCTTTAAACTTGCGTTGGTTGGATCGTCATTTAAATCGCCCATCATAAATACTTTGGCGTAAGGATTTTTGGCCTGCAAAGAATCTATAAGGTGCTTGCTCACTTTGGCTGCAGCAATTCTATTGGGTCTGCTTTTTGCCTCACCACCGCTTCTAGAAGGCCAATGGTTTACAATAACGTGAACGAGCTCACCATCCAATTCGCCACTCACCAAAAGTTGATCTCGCGTATATTTACGTTTGCGCGAATCATTGTTATCATAAATCTTCACCTCATGGCTACTATGCTTGAGTGGTTTAAAGAGCTTTTTTTGATAAAGCAATGCAACATCAATTCCCCTAACATCTGGAGATTCATAATGAATGATGCCATAATCTTTACCTAGTAATAAGGGGTCATTGACCAAATCAACCAAAACTGCTCTATTTTCTACTTCGCTCACTCCAATGATTGCTGGAGAATTTCCTGTTACTTCTGCTCCAATATCAGCAATAACTCTCGCCATATTATGTACTTTTTTGGCATAAACTTCTTCTCTATTGGCATTCATTTCCATAATAGGACTTGCCTCATCAAATTTTGTAGAATCGTTAACCGTATCGAACAAGTTTTCTAGGTTATAAAAAGCTACCGTATGGATTTTAAACCTACGCTCTTTATTTTCATTTTGTGATTGGCCTGCAATGCCAATAAACATGCAAAGCATCACGCAGAAAATTTGTAATCGTTTCATAGCAGTCATATTATATTATGATTAAGAGATTGCAATTGTTGCGCCAAAAGTATGTATTTATTAGAAATAATGTAAATTTGCACGCTTTAAATAAATTAAAATTTAACTAAAGAGAACTATTAATCTTAAATTTAGGCATGAAAAAAATTTTTTTAATTTTTCTATTCGGAATCTTCTCCGTTCTTGCATCTTTTGCCCAAGACACCGTTGTTAAAGGGAGTGTGTTTGATGCTACTTCTGGCGAACCTATTCCTGGTGTAACGATCACTATAGAAGAGACCACTCAAACAGCAACAACCGATGGGAAGGGCGAATTTCTATTTAAAACAATCATTCCTCTTGGGGAACAGGTTTTAAAAGTTGAAAAAACAGGTTTCGTAACCAAACGCTATCCTATTGTGGTAAATGAAGGCAAGACCGTTGATATTAGCGGTATGACCTTGGATTACGACGAAAGCGACAAGGAAGATTTATTTATCATTTCCATTTCCGATGACAACCTTAGTAGTGAAGACGATGGTCTAACCGATAACATTTCTGGCCTTTTGCAATCGTCTAAAGATGTATACCTTAATGCTGCTGCCTATGATTTTAGTGCGACCTTTTTTAGACCAAGAGGTTTAGACAATGCCAATGGTAAAGTTTTAATCAACGGTATTGAAATGAACAAGCAGTTTAATGGCAGACCACAATGGGGTAATTGGGGCGGATTAAATGACGTGCAACGTAACCAAGAGTTCTCTATGGGTATGTCGGCCAACGATTATACCTTTGGTGATTTAGCGGGTACCAATAATATAGTGATGCGCGCCTCCAAATATCGTGAAGGTGGTCGTGCATCTTACGCCAGCTCCAATAGAAGTTACACCGATCGCGTGATGGCGAGCTACAATTCTGGATTGCTGGAAGGTGGTTGGTCTTATTCTGTATTGGCCTCCCGTCGCTCTGGTGAAGAAGGCTATGTAGATGGTACACTTTATGATTCCAATTCCTTTTTTGCAGCTGTAGAAAAGCAAATCAACGAAAAACACAGCATTAACTTTACTTCCATTTACGCACAAAATAGACGGGGTCGCTCTACAGCGATCACTCAAGAAGTCTTTGACCTCAAAGGCAACTCCTATAACCCATTTTGGGGTGCTCAAGATGGTGCAATTAGAAACTCTAGAACTAGAGATATCGAAGAGCCTATTTTAATGTTGAATCATTATTGGGATATTAATTCTAAAATGAAATTAAACACCAACGTGGCGTATCAATTTGGAAAAATCGGTAACACGAGAATAGACAATGGCGGAACGCGTTTGGTAGAGACCAATGGGCAACCTTCTTACATAGGTGGTGCCAGAAATCCCGATCCATCCTACTACCAAAATTTGCCAAGTTACCAATTGCGCTATGATAACCTAACCTCTTATAATTACCAACAAGCGTATTTGGCTGAACAAACCTTTAGAAATGATGGCCAATTGGATTGGTTCCAACTTTATCAGGGCAATGCCCTAATGAGAGCTCAAGGCGGAAATTCCATCTATGCCATTCAAGAAGATAGAATAGACGACAACCAATTTACGGTCAACACCATTTTTGATATGGACCTAACGGATCGTATTCGTCTCAACGCTTCTTTGAGCTATAGAAACCTTAAATCTGAAAATTTCGCTGAAATGAAGGATTTGCTGGGCGGAACAGGCTTTTTGGATGTTGATTTCTTTGCAGAGGAGACCGATCCCAACGCTACAGTTGGTTTAGGCGATATTGCTCAAAGTGATCGCAACAATCCCAACAGAATTGTTCAAGAAGGAGACCGTTACAAATACAACTATGAAATTGATGCCAATGTCGCTAGCGGTTTTGCACAGGCACAGTTTAAATATAACAAGATAGATTTTTACGTGGGCGCTAACGTTTCTACAACCAATTACCAACGCAATGGCTTGTACGAAAACGGAAATTTTTTAGGAACGGGCCCAAATGGCTCTTTCGGAAAAAGCGAAAAACTAGATTTCACAAATTATGGTGTTAAAGCTGGTGGTACTTACAAAATCACAGGGCGCCACCTCATCGATTTTAACGCCAGTTATTTTACCAAAGCTCCAACAATAAGAAACTCTTTCAGTAATGCGAGACAGAACAACAACATCGTTTCTGGATTGGAAAGTGAGGAAATTCAAGCGGTTGACCTAAGTTATATCTTCAGATCCCCAATAGTAAAAGCGCGTTTAACCGCTTATTATTCTGGTTTTAAAAACGGAAACGATATTGGGTTTTACTATACCGAAGATCTTGCGGGATTAGGGTTGGATACCGGTGATGCTTTTGTACAAGAAGTATTAACCAATATCGAAAAACGCAACATTGGTGCAGAATTTGGTATTGAAGCTCAAGTAACGCCAACCATCAAATTAAAAGCTGCAGCTTCTGCTGGTCAATATATTTATAATAACAATCCTAATTTGTACCTTACAAGTGATGATTTTGAAGGTGAATTGCGCTTTGGAGATGGCACCACTAAAATCAAGGACCTTCACGTTGCAGGAGGCCCAGAAATTGCATATCAAGTTGGTTTTGAATACCGCGACCCAGATTATTGGTGGGTAGGGGCAACTTCAAACTTTTTCTCCAATGCTTACCTTGATGCGAGTAACTTAACAAGATCGGCAAATTTTAGCAGTGATTATGACGGGCAACCAATCGTTGGTTACGACGCCAACATTGCCAAAGGCCTCTTAAAGCAAGAACAGTTTGATAATTATATGCTGGTTAATATCGTAGGGGGTAAATCATGGAAAATCAATGATTACTTTGTAGGTTTCTTTGCAACGATTAATAACGTTTTTGACGAAACCTATAAAACAGGTGGTTTTGAACAATCCCGATTGGCTACATACGATCGTGTTTTAGAAGACAAATCTAGAGATACTGGTGAAGTGTTTGGTTCCCGATACTTTTTTGGCTACGGTACAACCTATTATCTTAATTTTTACGTAAGATTCTAAACACATGACCGCCCAAAACAACTTTCAAACAAATACCCGATTAAGAAAAATTAAAAAAAAGAATACCATGAAAACAATTAATTTAAACAAAATAGTACTACTGTTTTTAGGAATGGTAGCATTTAACAGCTGTGTAAATGATGATGATTTTGCAACGCCAGACACTACCATTGTAGAACCTCAAATCGAGGGCAATATTGTTTCTATAGCTTCGGTTAAAGGCAATGTTGAGCAATCTGGTGGGCTTCACCTGTTCGAATTCGAAACAGGACCAAGCGATTATATGGAAGGTTACGTTATCTCCAGTGATGAGGGTGGTAACTTTTTTGAAGAGCTTGTACTTCAAGATAAATTAGAAAATCCTACGGTTGGGATCAAAATCATGATAGACAATAGTCCGTTATTTACCAGATACGAAGTGGGTAGAAAAATCTATGTAAAACTAGAAAGTTTAAGTGCAGTTTTTGATGACGGTGTACTTACCTTAGGCATCATTCCTAATGCGAATAACATACAAAAAATCCCTGCTTTTTTAGAAACTGAAACCATTAAAAGATCTTCGGAAAAAGGAACGCTTGTGCCTCTGCCTCTAACAATTGCTGAATTTTCTGACGCCAAGACCAACTTACTCATTCGATTGGACAATGTGCAGTTTAATAGAAATTTGGTGGCCAATGGAAACCAAACCACATTTGCAGCTGGTCCTGCCGATAGTTTTGATGCTGAACGCACCTTAGAAAGCTGCGAGTCTGGAGGTTCGGTTATTTTTACCACCAGTACCTTTGCGGATTATAAATCTTTGAATTTGCCATCCAATAGTGGGTCGATGAATGCAATCCTTACCAAGAACTTCTATGGTGATGCTTTTAATGTCACTGTAAATTCTCCAGAAGACATCATGTTTGATAATGAAAACCGTTGTGATCCTGAATTTATTGAGTGTACAGGTGCTTCAGGTGGTGGCGCTGCAATTTATTCTGAAAACTTTGAAGGCTTTGGTTCTTTTACTGCGGAAGGCTGGACCAATGTAAATATAAGCAACACGAGTACCGATTGGTTTATCGATGCCTTTAGCGGTAACAATTACGCGCGTATTTCGGCTTTTTCCTCAGGAAATGCAGAAGCTGATGTTTGGCTAGTAACCCCACCGATTGATTTGGACAATACAACTGGCGAGCAATTGTCTTTTGATATCCAGGCCAATTATGATACGGGAACCAACCTATCTGTTTTTATCACAACCAATTATACAGGTGACCCAACTACTACAGAATGGCAACCCTTAGATTCAAATATTCCAGTGGGCCCAAGTGGTGCATTTGGAAACTTTGAAAGTGTTGGTCCTATTAATATTTCTTGTTTGGAGGGTACAATCAATGTTGGTTTCTTTTACGAAGGTTCAGACCCAACTGCTACAACCCGTTACCATTTAGACAATGTTAAAGTGACCGGGAATTAAGAAGCAACGTTCTTAAACTCATAAAAAACCACAACCCAACGGTTGTGGTTTTCTTTTTATACTAACCAATTCATTGAGATCATGACCTTTTTCGATCAGCTTTTTTACAGTTGCTTTCAACATTATAAACCCAAACACAAACAAAAGGCCAATACCATCGCGCTGTACTACATTTCCACCTTACAATGTGCTTTACTCTTGCTTTCCGGTTTTTTCTTGGCGTTTTTCTTAAAACAGATGCATACTACTAGCATGACTGCCGAAAAAGCGTGGTTGCTCTTTATAATCGGTTGTGTGATCCTTGTTTTTAAAAATTGGGTTCAATATAGTGGTAAGAAGCGCAAGATCATGAATGCAAAAAACCTTAAGCACAAAGAACAGCAGTATAGCCTTTGGTTACTATGGGCCTTGTTGTGTGGTACAATGGCGCTTTCTGTAATACTCTTACAAGGACTTTAAATGCAAGCGAAAGCTTCAGCTCAAGGAAGTTCAAAAACAATCCACATTCAGCGCTGGTGAAATAAAGGGGCTTTACCTATTACTATTAATGGGATAAAAGCGTATCAAATTCCGCTAAAAAAAATTGTAAAATAAAAAGCCTCAATTGAAATTTCAATTGAGGCTTTTCTCAAAAAATTGGTTGGTTAATAAAATTTAATTTTCACGTTGTATGTACACCCAGCCTGTAGCACGTTCGCCATCTTCAAACTGTAAGGAGTAGAAATAAGTACCAACCGGTAGCTCATCGCCCTCTTTAGATTGCCCAAACCATTCGTTTACATAATTATTTCGTTTCTCATAGACCAAGGCACCGTATCGGTTAAAGATCTCTACGTTTTTTACCTTGAAATTACTAAGGTCGAAGGTATCGTTCATGCCATCGCCATTTGGAGAAATCCCTTGGGGTATCACACAGTTTTCCAAAGTAATCACTTCAATGTCTTGTGAAGCACTACAACCGGTGTCATTAAAACTCACAACAATGGTGTAAGTATCTCCTTCAAGTACTGGTAAACTTAAGGTGTTTTCTCCTGCTATAGGATCGGGTTGGCCATCTCGGTACCATTGAATGCTCACTTCAGACACATCATAATTTACTGCTGTGGCAGTAATTACTATTGGGTTTACAGCATCTGGGCAAACTTCATAATCAAAATCTTCTGTAAAGGTGGTGATGGGATCGGTACCAAAAACCAGATCGAAACTATTGGTTACGTAACATTGATCGTAATCTATAGAGGCTACGCGTACAAATATGGTCTCACCAGAACTTTCATAAGGTGACGCTAATGCATTTATACCAGCATCGGCATCCTCTTGCGACGCATAATACGTTACTACAAATTGAGAAGCGTCTTGACCATTCAAGATATTAACCGTATTGGCATCCAAATCAAAGATTGAAAATCCATCATCGTCATTATCACATTCCGTAATATCTACACTTGTTGCAGTTTGCGTTGGTGCCGAGGTAGCGATGCTAAAGCTCGTCACATCAAAACAGGCTGCGTTTGTGGAAATATCTTCAAAACGCACATAGATGACTTGAGGGTTTGAAACATTTATATAAGGAGATGTCAATGCATTCGTCCCGTTTGTGGCATCATCTTCCGTAGCATAATAGCTCACCGTAAAATCATTACTATTCTGCGACCCTGTAACCACCGCATCATTTTGAGTTAAATCAAAAATCGCGGTATTTGTAGCCGAACAAGAAAACAGATCTTCTGGTGTACCCGCATCTACAGGTGCCGAAGTCGCAATATCAAAGGATGACGTTGAGACACAACCTGTAGTATCATTCACCAATCTAATAAAAATGGTTTGTGGGTTGGAAATGTTGGTATATGGCGATGTTATAGCGTTAGTTCCTGCATCGGCATCGTCTTGAGAGATGTAATAGCTCAAGCTGAATTCGTCAGGATTTTGATCGCCATAAATATCATCTTCGTTTTGTGTTAAATCGAACGTAGCGATATCGCTCACAGAACACTCGTATATATCGTTTAAATCTAGCAGTAGCTCTGGATTTGGTAAAAACTCAATAAGAATGTCATCTGAAACATTGCACTGTGCAGAAAATATGATTTGTACCGTATAATTCCCTGGCTCAGTCACTGTTAATACATTGGAAGTTTCTCCCTCAATTTGAAAACCGTCCTTATACCATACATGTTCTATGTCAACAGCAGTGGTTTGAATCGTTATCGGTTGTCCCTCACAGGTAGCAGTACCAGCCTCAACGGTAATATCGGCACCTAAATCTATTTGGCCAATATCAAAACTTCCCGCTTTTAAGAACACTCCCGAGTCATAAGAGTTGTCTCGAGCATCTGCAATGACCAATTTAATATGATAGGTTTCACCCAAATTCACTTCAGAAAATGCTGTAAATGTGGCAGTTCGCCCATCAAACGAAATTGGAGGCAGATTATCTGGTGTGTACTCCCCGAAAAACGTTTCGTTAACTGCTGGACAAAAACCGTTATCTGGATGAATATTGGTGACCAATATTGGTGTTGTAGTTCCTGGCAATACCGCCAGGTTGGTGGTAATGTCATTTTGATCTGTAAGTAAAAACGCAAAAGCATCGGAATAATTACACTCAAACGAGCCTTGATCATACTCTTCTGAAGCCATTATAAAATCAAAACTGATTTCATTGGATAATGGTACAAAATCAAATTCAACAATTGTAGCATTATTGGTCTCTTCTCCACTAATGTCATCAAGATCATCATCTCCTGGCCAAAGAATACTACCATCACTAAGGTTTTCAAAATTAGGGCCTCCTGCTCTGCTAGCATCTCCCGTTGTCAATACTAAACCTTCGCTGAATGGAAAACTGCCCTCTTCTGCTGAAAAGTATCCAATACCGCTAATGCCATCACCAAAATTTGAACCCGTTGAAAAGGTGATATTAGTGACTTGCGCACAAGGACTATTGATTAAAACATCGGTTACCAATTCTTCAACCGTATACTGATCTTGATCTACGATCACGTTGCCAGATCCTGGTCTAATACATAAGTCAAAAGTCAAATCTGTTGGCGCTGCTCCCGCAGTGAACGCTCTAATAAAATAGGTGTCCCCTACATTTAATTCTGGAGTTATACTTGCTTCTTCAGTAGAACAATACAATTCTACAAGTGCATCACAACTGCCACTATAAACAGCGTGGTTCATGGTATCAAAAAAGCTGCTTTGTACATTATTGAACTGCACAATTTGAAATTCGGTTAGTGCAGTAAACTGAAACCAAACATCATTATTTGGGTTGCCAGCACAACTTCCTGCAGGTATTCCTGAAGGTGTTGCCTCTAATAAGGTGCCAGAAGTAAATACAGTACATGAGGCATCTTCATTAACCGATGCCACAATTGCATTACACGGATTGTCATTTTCTGGTGGGCATGCAGCTAAACTAAACACACTACTGTTAATGCTGCAGTTAACATCTTGATCGTTGCTTATAGTAACAACTACATCAGTTAAAAATGGAAACGGACCTATTTGATAAATTCCCGTTGCTGTTGCTGTGGTTGTGTTGCCATCTACGTTGTTTGCGATAGTGAGAGACGTTGCATCTCCCAAGGAGGTGACATTTACATCTATTAAAAATTGTTCACCATTATCACAATCGTCCACTAATTGGTAGGTTGCAGCTGGATTAATACAAGTTGCACAAGACACCGTATAATCTATTCCATCAATATAATTTGCTGATCCCGACCCACAGGAGACCGAACCGTCAGACGTAATTTGGAAGTAAATGGTGTCACCTGTCGATTGAAAGGTAAGTCCACTTATGTCACCATCGTTACCTTCGCCATTATAAAGTTCGGTAACCCCATCGGAATCCAAAATAACCAAGAAATCAAAAGGTGCGCCTTCAATAACTCCTGAATTGATGGTTAAATTTAATGGTGTACCGTCATTACTGGTGTAAGAAAATTGATTGGGATCGTTATTTAAGTAACAATAGGAAACAATTGCTGGTCCCTCAGAACAATCTACAACTGTGTCTAAGCAAATGTCTTGCGTTAGCGTATTACTGTTGATTATACAGTTGGCGTCATCGTTATTGGTTATGGTAATTTGCACTGCTGTGCTATTTGCAAACGGACCAAAAGTAACCACTCCCAAATCACTCACCGTTTGAGGGGCACTTCCTTGGTTATCCTCAACCGTCACACTGGACGCTGAGCCTAAATTTGTAATATCAACATCAACAAAAAACTGTGGCCCATTAATACAATCACTAACGACTGCGTACGTTGCAACAGGATTTTCACAGGTGGCACAAACTACGGTATAATCAATACCATCTGTAAATGAACCAGATTGACAAGAAATTATGCCATCTGCAGTAATTTGGAAATAAATGGTATCTCCCGTAGATTGAAATACTAGACCAGTTAAATCTCCGTCGTTACCTTCGCCATTATAAAGTTCGGTAACACCATCGGAATCTAAAATCACTAGAAAATCAAAAGGTGCTCCTTCAATTTCCCCAGAATTGATAGTCAATCGAAGCGGTGAACCATCGGTACTTGTATATGTAAAAATATTGGTATCATTGTTTTGGTAACAATAGGATGCATTTACTGGACCAACTGAACAATCTACAATGGTATCTAAACAATATTCTTGATTAAGCACGTCGCTATTGATAATACAGTTGGCATCATCATTATTGGCTACTGCAATTTCAACGAGTGTATTGTTTGGAAATGGACCAAAAGTAACACTGCCCAAACCAGTTGCGGTTTGATCAGCACTGCCTTGATTATCGGAAACAGTAACAGCACTGGCAGAACCTAGACTTGTAATATCAACCTCAACAAAAAATTGAGGTGCATTCTCACAATCTGAAACAACATTGAAAGTTGCCTCTGGATCGATACAGGTATTCTCGGTTATAGTTAAATTGTAACCTGTGGTTTGGGGCGTTGCCCAAGTAGAAATAACAATGTAATAGGTTTGGCCATTTAAAACCGTGAAATTATCAATTAAAAGATCATCTAAAGGAAAACTATTTAGCGCTCCAGACTCGCATTGCGTGCCAATATTTGAACAATCGGTGTATACAAATATGCCTGTATAACCATCGGTGATGTCTGTTAACTCAATATCAATTGATGTATCAGCAGTTGGTGTATAAGCATAAACCACATCATCACCATTTAAATAACCATTGCCCGATCCACAATCTGCCCCGGGAACTCCATTATAATCATCTAAATAGTTGCTCGTATTATCTGTAGTGGTATATGGTAAAATAGGATCTATTATGATTGGGTTTTCGCAAACTTCACCAGGACCGCTTATTCTATAAGCAAAAGGACCTGCCCAAGCACTAAAACCGTCCGCACCGCAATTTGCTCTCACGTAAAATTCATAATTGGTTCCTAAGGTAAGGTCTCCTGCTGTATATGGATTGTTGGACGTTGCAGTTCCTGAATCGGTATCCATGGGTTCTGGACCTCCAGCTTCCTGATTTATAATTTCCCAGTCTGTTTCAGTTCCTCCTGGAGTCCAAGCTAAATTGGCAGTGGTTTCTGTAATTCCTGCCACAGAAAGTGCCGAAGGAAAATTACAGGTGGAGTTATAGACCTCAATATTATCGATCATCCAATAAAATGCCCAAACATCGGCATCGTCATAAATAAAACGAATTTGCATGTTGGCATTGGCATAAGCGGTAAGATCAAGGTGTTGTTCATTGGGATTTGCATAGCTTCCTATAGTTGCAGATTGATTGAGAACTTCGATCCAGGTGCTGCCATCAAATACTTCAACGATGCTAAAATCTTCACCAATATTCAAAAAATACTGTTCAAAATCCAAAAACAAAGCGGTTGCTGCTGAAGTGTCAAATACAGGTGACGTTAGGGTTTCAATGAGATGCGTACCGTTTCCGTTGGCATCGCTATCTACAAAAGCCCCATTGGTTCCATCTAAGGAATTATTTGCAAATCCCTGTAAGCCTGAGACCCAAGAATCGCCCGTAGCGTCCCCTTCATCACTGATAGTCCATGCGGAAGGGATTTCGGTATCAAAATTTTCCTGTAGATAAGTTTGTGCTTCTACGCCAAAGATGGCTATTAAAAACACCAATAATGAAGTAATTTTTTTCATGTGATTCAGTTGAATTGTTAAACTGTCATTTTGTTTTGAGCAGCGACTCGATCAACTTTGAAAAAAAACAAATAAAGCCCTGCATGATTAATTCAGGGCCTTATTTTTGGTTAGTTGATCATTATAAAATTTTATTGCTGTTCTTGAGTGGCACCACTAACGATAATGAATTCAGATCTTCTGTTCATTTGATGTTGTTCTTGGGTACACCCAGCGTTACAATCTATCTTAGGTTCTAATTCTCCTTTGCCTTCTCCAGAAATTCGTGAAGCATCAATGCCTTTAGAGATCACATATTGTACAGTCGTTTTTGCTCTTCTATCCGAAAGGGCTTGGTTGTACGAATCGCTTCCTCTATTATCCGTATGGGAATTGGCTTGGATGACAAATTCTGGATATTTGTTCATGATTTGAACGAGCTGATCCAATTCAAAAGCTGCTTTTGAGGTAATGTTCGACTTGTCGAAATCGAAATATATAGGCTCAAGATTTACGCGGTCTGCAGCAATCAATTTTTCAATTGGTTCTAGTTGAATACTCACTTCTGTTTCTTCATCATCGGTCGCTTCAACTTTAATTTTCTTGCTATCATAATCTTCCATGCTCGCTTGCAATTCTGATTCCTGATCGCATTCTACAATAAATTCTACTTTACCTTCTGCATTCGTTTGCTTGGTCAACATTTGGTTGCCTTCATTATCGGAAAGTGCTACTGAAGCCCCTTCAATTGGCTCTCCTGTAGTATCATCGGTAATGGTTGCTGTAATTAAAACATCGCAAAGCGGTTGTAATTTTTTAATGGCATAAACATCATCACTACCTGCACCACCTTCACGGTTGGAAGACACAAATCCTTCCTCGCTCTCTTCGTCTAAACTAAATGCGAAATCATCGGCATTTCCATTTACAGGAATACCCACATTACGTATGGGAGCCATTTTTCCGTCGATTTCCTTAGTATAAAACACGTCTAAGCCTCCAAGGCCCAAATGACCGTTTGAGGAAAAGTAAAGCGTGTTATTACTACTAATGTATGGAAACATCTCTTGACCAGGCGTATTTACCTTTTGTCCTAAATTTGTGGCCTCTCCTAAAGTACCATCTTCATTGATGCTGGCTTTATAAAGATCAAAAAGTCCGTAGCCACCAGGCATATCCGAAGCAAAGTAAAGTGTTTTACCATCTGGGCTTACTGAAGGATTTTTAACGGAATAATTTTCGTTGTTCAAAGTAAAGCCTTGTACGTTGTTCCATTCATCACCAGTTTTCGTAGCCTTGAACAATTGAATGGTACTATATTTCGTATTGGAAGTTGAATCTTTTTCAAACTCTTTCTCAAAATAACTTTCTCTTGAAAAATACATGGTCTTACCATCTGGAGAAAAAGCAGCTATACCTTCATGATATTTGGTATTGATTTTATTTTCAACCAATGTCCCTTCTTGATAAGTCCCATCTTCATTTTTGGTGAATTGGTAAATATCCAAATACGGTTCCTCGTTCCAACCATAAGTTCTTCCCGACTTGTTTCTAGCCGAAGTGACATATAATTTACCATCATTAAGTGCGCCTCCAAAGTCTGAATATTCCGAGTTAAACGGTAAATTCTGAACATTGAATTTTTTGCCTTTTTCAAGAATTTTTGGCAAGTAATCTGGGTTTTCGTTAAAAGCTATGGCACGCTCATCACTAGGACGCATTTTTGCAAATTTTCTCATTTGCACATTCGACTCTTCATATTTCCCATTGGCCTTGAGCATTTGGGAATAATTGAATATCATTGTGGGCTCGCTAGAGGTTTCCAACGCTTTAGCATAATAACGTTCGGCCTCGACCGTTTTGAAAATATTGTAATAGGATTCTGCCAATTGCCCGTAAACATAAGTATCGGCGTTGCCATTGTCTACGATTTTTTGATAATCTGCTGCAGCATCAACAAATTCGAAACGGTGAAAATGTTTATCGGCTTGTTTTGTATTGGCATTTTGAGCAATTAAGCTAAAACTACTTAACGCTGCTATTGTAATAAGTGTAATTATTTTTTTCATAATGTTTAGCTTAGTTGATTAGAAGTATCTAGGTGAGCGTGAAACTTTTCTTGAGAAATTCAAGTCGAACAATAACAAGAACTCGTGCGATGCTGGCGCATATTTTCTAATATCAGATGTTACAGCATCATAAGCGTAACCCACTCTAATATCTGGCGTAATCGCAAAGTTTACAATACCTGAAAAGGAATCATCCTTTCTATAGGATGCCCCAACCTCGAATTTTTCAAAGAATAAAGCATTTAAATTTACGTCGAAGGACATTGGAGCGCCAAAAGACGATTTCATTAAAAATGAGGGCTTCAACTTGGTATTATCACCTAGTTGAAATACATAACCACCGGTAATAAAATAATGGCGCTCTTCAGAACCTAATTTGTTTCCGTCAGCATCTAAATGTACAGAGTTTAAAATATTAGGAACCGATGCAGCTAAATAATAATTATCAGTATAGTAGAAGAATCCAGCACCCACATTTGGTGTGGTGGAATTTATATCCTGAAAAAAGGGATCGGATTCATCAATAAGATCAATATTTTGCGGGCTAATGCCTATATCGTGAAATGTGGCGCCTGCTTTAACACCAAAAGCTAATCGATGCTCACCTCCCAATTGAAGTGTATAGGAAAAATCGGCGTAGGTATTGGTTTCTCTCACGGGGCCTATTTCATCTGTAATTACAGATAAACCTAACCCAACTTTTTCTCCAACGGGAGCATGACCAAAAAACGTCGCTGTTTTTGGGGCACCATCAATACCCGACCACTGCGAACGGTAAAGAAGCCCAAAAGACAAGTTTTCCTTAGAACCAGCATAAGCTGGGTTGATCACATTCATATTATACATGTATTGTGTATACTGTGGGTCTTGTTGACCATACACCTGTGTTGCTGCGAGCAATACAATAATGATATAAAGTTTTTTCATCTGTTAATTATTTGATTTAATTTTTGGTATACCCTGCTCGTTTTTAAGCAGGGCGTTATTATTAGTTACTTATACTGATTCTTAGTTTAAACGTTGAATATAAACCCACGCTGCACGTTGTTTCCCATTTTCATATTCCATCGTATAGAAATAGGTTCCTACTGGCAACTCGTCACCTTCGTCACTTTGTCCATGCCATTCATTGGTGTAGTTGCGTTTTTTATACACCAGGGTACCGTTTCTATTAAAGATTTCAATCTTGCTCACATTGTAGCTACTCAAATCAAAGGTATCATTCATACCATCTCCGTTTGGAGAAATCCCTTCAGGAATAACACAGGTTTCCAATTCAATAACATCAATCCCTACAGTAGCAGAACATTGGGTAGCGTCATTAAAGCTCACTTGAATTTCATAGAATCCTGCTTCTAAAACAGCTAAGTCCAAATTATTTTCTCCTGTAATAAGTCCACCATCTCTGTACCATTCAATAGATACTTCAGAAGCAGTGTAATTATTTGGCGTTGCTGTTATGATAATTGGTGATGTGGCATTAGGACATACCTCATAATCAAAATCTTCAGTAAAGCTCGTACTAGGAAGTGTTTTCACTATTAAATCAAAGCTGGTGGTAGAATAACAGTCAAAGGAGATGTTGCTTTCTACTCTGCCAAAGATTGTTTGAGTACTACTTGTATAAAGTGTAGACGTATCGATAGCATTTGTTCCTGCCTCGGCATCTGCTTCGGTTTCGTAATAACTCACGGTATAATCTTCTGGATTTTGTCCATCCAAGATGTTACCATCATGAGCTGCCAAATCAAAAGCTGCATTGCCGGTACCATCGTCACAGGACTCAATATCCACACTTGTAGCGGTTGGCGTTGGCCCAGAAATTATCAAGTCAAAATTAGAGGTTACAAAACAGAAATTAGCATTGGCATCTTCCACACGAACAAAAATCGTTTGTGGGTTGGTCACATTTGTATATGGTGACGTCAAGGCATTCATATTGGTTTGGGCATCTTGCAATGTCGCATGGTATGAGACATTAAAGTCTGTTGCAGCTTGAGCCCCTAATATGGTGGCGGTTTGCATGTCTAAATCAAATTCTTCAAAACCATCTGCTGAAGCATCATCACAGGTCACAATGTCATCCACTGCGTTTGCAACTGCTTCAGATCCTAAGCCAATAATCACCTGAATAGATAATGAAGACCCCTCACAAACGTCACCACTAACTTCTACAAAATAGTTTCCGGACTCAGTAACGGTCAATGTAGGATCGGTAGCGCCATCAATAGGAATTCCCTCTTGATAATACCATTGGTAGGTATCTGCATATGGCGAACTCGCTACTAAGTCTATTGAATCTATACCACAAAGTTCAATTGGGGCACTAAAACCAGGATTAGTGGCATCTTCTTCAACCACGACATCTTGGTATAACACCTCGGCATCACAAACAATTTCACAGTTTGTACCATTATCTGGTCCCGTAGCCTGTGTAAAGGTGAAGAAACCTTCATCTTGAGAGAAATTTGTAATTAAAATCAAAAAGACGTCTCCAGCTTGAACGCCATTTAATGTAATGGTTTCAACACTTACTGCGGAAAAACTACAATCTGCAACCGTTTCTGGCAACAATTCATAACATGCCCCTTGTTGATCATTAAATGGGCCCCACACTATAAAATCAATATCGTTTCCAACACCATCTAAGCCCGTTTGTGCTAAGGTAAAGGTATAATCACCTGGCAAATCAAAATAAATGGCATTCCAAGTTGGATCTGGTTGAGAGCCCAAACAGCCATAATCTAAATAAGGAGGTGCCACATCGTCTCCAGTAATACTTGGATATTCGAGATCTAGCGCACAGATAGGTAAGGCTTCCAAACAGAATGTAGGCGGGCCTAAAGTGTTTATACATAAATCAAAAGTAGCTGTTGATGGCTGATTCCCTCCTGAGAATACTCGAATATAATAAGTATTGCCAATCGTTAAGGTAGGCGTAACGCTCGTATCATCGTCAGAACAATAAATTTCGATTAAATTATCACAAGTACCTTCATAAACAGCATGGTCTATATTAAATCCACCTACAATATTATTTATAGAAATGATTTGTTGTTCACCTAAGGCTTCAAATTCAAACCAAACGTCGTCATCGGGGTTCCCAGCACAAGAACCGTTTGGCACGCCTGAAGAGGTTGCCTCCAATAGGGTTCCCGGTGTTGTACTATCACACGATTCATCTTCATTAACTGCTGCTATTGTCGCACTACAAGGATTGTCATTTTCTGGTGGGCAGGCGAGCAACTGAAAAGCACTGCTGTTGATCACACAGTTAACATCTTGATCATTGTTAATTGTGATAATTACATCGGTCAAGAATGGGAATGGTCCTACTTGATAGACTCCAGTTTCTGTCACTGCAGTGGTATCACCGTTTATGTTATTCGAAATGGTCAACGAGGTTGCATCCCCTAAGGTTGTTACGTTAACATCTATAAGAAACTGCTCACCGTTATCACAATCATCAACCACTTGGTAAGTTGCAGCTGGATTGATACAGGTTGCACAAGACACCATATAATCAATACCATCTATATAATTGGTTGATCCAGAACCACAAGACACCGAACCATCTGATGTAATTTGGAAATAAATAGTATCTCCTGTGGATTGAAAGGTTAAGCCTGCAAGATCACCGTCATTTCCTTCACCATTGTAAAGCTCGGTAACACCATCTGAATCGAGAATTACAAGAAAATCAAATGGAGCACCTTCAATAACACCTGAATTGATAGTTAAATTTAAGGGGTTACCGTCGGAACTTGTATAGGTAAACACATTCGTATCACTGTTTTGGTAGCAATAACTCACATTTAAAGGTCCCGCCGAACAATCTACGACTGCATCAAGACAAAGTTCTTGAGTTAAAGCATTACTGTTAATGGAGCAATTGACATCATCATCGTTTGCAATGTTGATCACTACATCCGTGTTATTAGGATAAGGCCCAAAAGTTACAGTCCCAGTAGCACTCACTGTTTGAGTGGCAGTATCTTGGTTATCTGAAACCGTGACTGAACCAGCACTGCCCAAATCGGTAATATCTACCTCAACAAAAAATTGAGGCCCGTTGATACAGTCGCTCACCACATCATAAGTTGCTTGAGGGTTAACACAAGTCGCACAAGCTACGGTATAATCTATACCGTCTATATAGTTTGTTGATCCCGAGCCACAAGACACCGAGCCATCTGATGTAATTTGGAAATAAATGGTATCTCCTGTGGATTGAAAGGTTAAGCCTGCAAGATCACCGTCATTTCCTTCACCATTATAAAGCTCGGTAACACCGTCTGAATCGAGAACTACTAAAAAGTCAAATGGAGCGCCTTCAATAACACCTGAATTGATAGTTAAATTTAAGGGGTTACCGTCGGAACTTGTATAGGTAAAAACATTCGTATCATTGTTTTGATAGCAATAACTCACATTTAAAGGTCCCACCGAACAATCAACGACTGCATCAAGGCAAAGTTCTTGAGTTAAAGCGTTACTGTTAATGGAGCAATTGACATCATCATCGTTTGCAATGTTGATCACAACATCCGTATTATTTGGATAAGGCCCAAAAGTTACAGTCCCAGTAGCACTCACTGTTTGAGTGGCGCTATCTTGGTTATCTGAAACAGTGAGTGAACCAGCACTGCCCAAATCGGTAATATCGACCTCAACAAAAAACTGAGGTCCATTGACACAATCGCTCACCACATCATAAGTTGCTTGAGGGTTAACACAAGTCGCACAAGCTACGGTATAATCGATACCAGCCACATAACTAGCAGAACCCGAACCACAAGACACCGAGCCATCTGATGTAATTTGGAAATAAATGGTATCTCCTGTAGATTGAAAAGTTAAACCTGTAAGATTACCGTCATTTCCTTCATCATTATAAAGTTCGGTAACACCGTCTGAATCAAGAACGACAAGAAAGTCAAAAGGTGCTCCTTCAACTTGTCCTGAATTAAAAGTAATATTTAATGGCGAACCATCTAAACTAGTAAATTCAAAAAGGTTAGAATCGTTGTTTAAGTAACAATAGTTGTTATTAACAGGACCCACTGTACAATCAACGTCAAAAGCTGTTTGTATGGTAGTGGTGAAATTATAAGGCCCTGTCCAGTTACTAAAGCCATTAGACTCACAATTACTTCTAATGTAAACTTCATAAGGAGTAGTAGCCTCTAAGTCGGTTGCAGTATATGGGTTATTAGCTGTCGTGGTTGAACCAGCCTCTGTAGGCTCACCCGTGCCAGCCTCCTGTACTACAATTTCCCAAGACGTTTCAGTGTTACTAGCTGCCCAAGTAATATCGGCAGAATTTGAATTGACGTTCGTAATAGTTGCTCCTGAAATCTCAGGACAAGTTGGTGGCGTTTGCGAAGTTATTGTTGGTGAATCAAAACAAAACCCATAATTATAATCAGGCCCTGTTAGATCATCGTTATAATAAATTCGATACTTAAACCCAGATAATTGTGTTGCTGTAAATGCAGTGATGTTCAAGACATCAGTCTCATAAGGCACCGAAGCGACGGAACAATAATTATTTGTTGGCGCAGCAGCGGTAGTTACCGTAAAAGAACTCCCCCAGTCCATCCACGTTTCGCTATCGGCATCCCAATATTGAAATATCAAGAAATCGTTGGCTAAATACCGGTGTACATAATTCCCGGTTACGGTGATCCAATTCTCTCCTGCATCTGCAGCAGCAGTAAGATCTATAATTGGTGAGGCTGCAGAAACTTCATTATCGACACCAGATCCCGCATCATCATCGTCATAAGCGAAGTTCGTGGTCAACGTTGGGTCCGATTCAAATACATCGGCGTCATCTAGGTTTGTACCCTCTACAGTCCATTCCGTATTTGGCCAGTTAGCAGGTTCATTAACAATTTGAGAATAAGTTTCAAAAAATGTCAATAGTAAAACTAGAACTAAAGTAATTTTTTTCATGTGAGCTATTTTAATTGAATACATCCTACAATATTGTTTTTAAAGGGTTTAGACTAGATCTTAGGGGCAGAAGATGATTAGCTAAATAACCTACAATATTGTTAGGATTATGAATAAGAAACCGAAGATAGAAAAAAGTATAATTAACGGACTGTTAACAGTCTTATAATAGATAAAAAGCAATTATAATCGATAAAAAGAAAAGCACTCTTGAAACTAGAGCGTTACCGACTTTAATCGCAAATACACGGGAAAATGATCACTAAATCCACCCTTATATTTGGTCCCCACAAAAGTTCTAAACGGACGTCCCTTAAATCTGCCCTTATATTGCTTCAAAAATTGCGGGTCAAAGATATCAGACTTGTCAAATTTTAAATGGTTGGCTTTGGTTTCAAAAAAATTGGTGCTAATCAAGATTTGATCAAAGAGATGCCAGTTTGAATGGTGATTGAGACTCCCTCTTGAATACGACCTTAACGTTTCCATAGTATTAAAGAGCGCTGTTTGGTTAGATAAATACTGTAAACTTTCATTGGTGGGATTGTCGTTGAAATCGCCCATTACAACAATCTTGGCAGTTTCATCTTGAGCTGTAAGCAAATCGACAATAGTTTTCAACTCTTTTGCTGCTGCCAAGCGCTTTAATGCCGAAATTTCCATCCCCTCACCTCTAGAAGGCCAATGGTTCACAATAAAATGAACCGTCTCTTTATTTAAAATTCCCGTAACCAGTAGAATATCTCGTGTATAATCTTGAACGCCTAGGTCCTTTTCCAAATAGACCGAATAAGTTTGGGTATGCCCCACCGTAAACACATCCCGATCATATAATAAGGCGACATCCACACCTCGCTCATCTTTTGAATCAAAATGCACAAAGCCATAATTATGATGCCGAAGGTGTTTGCTCTGGGTCAAATCATGAAGCACGAGTTTGTTTTCTACTTCAGCAAGACCAATAATAGTTGGAATTTTTTCATCTGAAGCCTCTCCAATTTGCGAAATAACCTGTCCTAATTTGAAGATTTTTTGTTCATAGCGCTTCTTTGTCCAATTTCTCTCGCTATTGGGCAAAAAACTATTGTCAAAAACCGATGGGTCTTCCCTAAAATCAAAGAGATTCTCTAAATTGTAAAAGGCTACGGTATAAAAATTGTTAATCGGGATTTCGGTCTGCACCTCACAAAGGTATTAGTAATGCTGCTAAAAAAACTTATAATCTTATAAATTATAGTATTTTGAGTGCAACCATCCCATTTCAGTTTAAAAGAACTTATACTTATTAAATGGGTATGGGTATCAATAAAGTGATAAATTTAATACAAAGCGTTAAAGAATGTTAGCTGAAGCAAAAGTCAAGACAGCGCTAATTGCGTAACTTTGTACATTATAATATGATATGATAGAAAAAAAAGACATAGAACTCGAAAAAGCAGTACTCATTGGCGTAGTGACCAAAGATCAAAATGAAGAAAAGTCAAAGGAGTATTTGGATGAATTGGAATTCCTAACCTATACCGCAGGAGGAGAAGTGCTCAAGCGCTATACCCAAAAGATGGACATGCCCAATCCAAAAACCTTCATTGGCTCCGGTAAAATGAAGGAAGTGCAGCAATTTATTGAAGACAACGATGTTGGTACTGCCATTTTTGATGACGAATTATCTTCGGCACAAGAGCGAAATATAAGTAAAATACTCAATTGCAAAGTATTGGATCGCACCAACCTTATTCTAGATATCTTTGCCCAACGTGCCACTACAAGTTATGCCCGTACGCAAGTAGAATTGGCACAATGTGAATATTTACTCCCAAGACTTAAAGGTATGTGGACCCACTTGGAACGTCAAAAAGGTGGTATTGGCATGCGCGGTCCTGGTGAGACCGAAATTGAGACCGATAGACGAATTGTACGCGACAAAATCAGTTTGCTCAAAGATAAGATCAAGACCATCGATAAACAGATGGCGGTACAAAGAGGAAATCTAGGCAAAATGGTACGTGTGGCGCTTGTAGGTTATACCAACGTAGGGAAATCTACCTTAATGAATGTCATTAGCAAAAGTGATGTGTTCGCAGAGAACAAGCTTTTTGCAACATTAGATACGACCGTTAGAAAAGTTGTTATACAAAACCTTCCGTTTTTAATGACGGATACCGTTGGTTTTATTAGAAAATTGCCTACACAATTGGTAGAGTCCTTTAAAAGCACGCTCGACGAGGTGCGTGAGGCCGATTTGTTGTTGCATGTGGTAGATATTTCACACCCCAACTTTGAGGAGCATATAGAATCTGTAAACAAAATTCTCGGGGAAATTGACAGTAGCGATAAGCCTACCATCATGGTGTTCAATAAAATTGATGCTTACCAAGCAGAACCGTTGGACGAGGATGATCTCATCACCGAAAAGACCGAACAACACTATACGTTGGAAGAATGGAAAAAAACGTGGATGAATCGCGTTGGTAACAATGCGCTATTTATTTCAGCATTAAACAAAAAGAATATCGATGCCTTTAAAAAACGGGTTTACGATGAAGTTAGAGACATTCATGTAACGCGTTTTCCGTATAATAATTTTCTTTATCCAGATTATACCGATGAGGAAGAATAAATTACCATTGTTTTTTTAAATAAAAAAAGCACCTCTATGGAGGTGCTTTTTTTTGTGAATATTTTTTAAAAAGACTAGAATTTATAACTTAAACCAACCGTATAGTAAGTTTGTAAATCATTATCTACATTGTCAAAGGTGATGTCTTCGCCCATGTAATCTTCTGGTAATTGACCTATTGCATAATCAAGTGCTTCTTGCTTATTGCCTCTCAATGCAAAATCAAAACCTACCCCAATTTTTTTCCAAAGGGTATAGCTAAAGGAATTGGTCCAAGTAAAGTTAGACAAGTCACTGCTCTTGTAACTTTGGAAGGTAGAGAAGTTGGATTTAAAGCTTATGTTACCAATTTGTCTTGTATAATCTGCAACAATTTTTGCACCTAAAGACGATTCAAAAATGGCATCATTATCTGCAAACACAAAGTTATAGTTTAACGGATGAAAGACTACGATCAAGTTTTCGATAGGCGTCCAAGTACCACCAACACCAACATCTAAGTATCCTGGGTCGTTAAAGTTATCAATGATGGTGGTTCGGTATTCCACCAAGCCAGACACTGCTAATTTTTCGGTTAATTTTCTTCCGTATAAAGAAGAGATATTAAAGACATCTGTTGTTGGCTCAAAGTCATCATTGTCTGTAGGATCATCTCTATCATCCAATTTAACCCACCCTAAATTAGTGGTGAGGGCATTTCTCCAGAAAAATTTATCTTCTAGTAAATTAGCATAGGCATTAACGGTGAATCCAATGGTACCTGATGAGTTGTTTGGTGTGCCTTGAGAGTACCAATTATTAAAATTAGATAAGCTTCCACCAATAGTACCAAACGCACCAACTTTCCATCCTGGCAAAGCATCTATTTGTGCCTGGATGGCATTTGCTTCTTTTTGAGCTGCATCGGCAACTGCTTGTTTTTCGTTCTTTTGAGATTCCAGCTCTTCCTTCGACTGCGCAAAGCCAAAACAAACCAAGAGCATCAACGCTCCGGTGAATAGTAATTTTTTAGTCATAATTTTAGTTTTTAGAATTTTTATTTACAATTGCAAAGATAGTCCATTTGAGAATTGAAATATTCTCTACTTTGTGTAAAATGACATTAACACAATTACGTGTTTAAGCTCTTTTATATAAAGGAACGGAGGAACAAGCTTCCCCAAACATTATGGACTTAGCTACTGGCTTAAGTTTACTCGACAACAAGATATGAGCGTTGAGCGGTACGGGTTTGTGGGCGCAACCTTTTATAATAAGCATTTGGTCTTGATAGGGTGTTACATCCAATCTATTAATAATATCTTGATAGATCGAACTTTCTAAAATTTCCAGATCACCAACGCAAATTTTTCTGGCATAAGGTTCTAATTCCATGGTAATCAACATATAGGCCCAAGCGGGGATAATCGCATCTGTAGAGCAGGTTAAAGCCACAAAATGCTGGTCAAATTGAGACCAATCATACTCCTTTACGAGCTTTCTAAATTCTTTCTCACGCAACACAAGCCCTTCATAAAGCCAATCCTTTATATCAAATACGCTGCGCTCGCCTTCGGGATAGTAATCTTCCAAATCAACAACCATGAGTTTGCTGAGTGCTACTCTATTTAAAATCTCGTCTTGCATACTACAAATTTAAGTGTTTTATTGATAGCCTTCTGCCTGCAGCGTAAAAAGCTGGGTATATAAGGAATCGTTTTGCATGAGTTCTTGGTGGGTACCAAGTTCTAGAACTTCCCCGTTTTCCAATACCAAAATACGATCGGCTTGCCTTACAGTTGAAAAACGGTGTGAAATAATAATACTGGTCTTGTTTTTGGTCAAGGCAATAAAACGTTGAAATACATCGCTCTCTGCTTTGGCGTCTAGGGCCGAAGTGGGCTCGTCAAGAATCATAACCTCGGCATTTTTCATGTAAGCTCTTGCCAGGGCTACTTTTTGCCATTGGCCCCCAGATAAATCTTGTCCTTTGGCAAACCGCTTACCCAATTGTTGGTCGTATCCTCTTTTCAATTCGGAAATCACCTCGTTGGCCAAGCTCAATTCCGAAGCATTTTTAATTTTTTCCTGATTATTAATTTCGTTAATGTCACCAATGGCGATATTCTCGCGCGCAGTAAATTCATATTTGAAAAAATCCTGAAAAATGACTCCAAAAAACTTCTGGTAATCGGCTTTCTTGAACCGATTTATATTAATGCCATCCAGAAAAATCCCTCCGGAAGTAGGCTCATAAAATCGCAGCAACAGTTTGGTCAGGGTCGTTTTGCCAGCGCCATTTTGGCCCACAAATGCCAATTTTTCGCCCGCATTCAATTTGAAGCTGATGCCCTTTAAAATTTCATGTTCTGAACCGGGATACGCAAATCGAACCTCCTTAAATTCGAAACCGGTGCGAATGGTTTTGGGCAAGGGTTGGTCTTCGTTGTGCTTCGGTTCGATGGAGATGTCTATAAATTCAAAATAGTCTTTTAAATACAAGGCACTTTCGGTAATTCTCGTGAATTTGGAGAAAAATTCCTGTAAGTTTTTGGTAAGTCTATTAAATGCCCCCGATAAAAAGGTGAGCTCCCCTAAAGTAATCATCCCCGTCACTACCCTATAAATGATAAATACATAAGCGCCATAATAACTGAGGGTGCCCAAAACGTTAAACACAAAGCCCAAAGCCGATCGTTTTACTGCAAGCTTCTTATTGAGATCGTAATAATCTTGAGATAAATTTTGAAATCGACCCACAATAAAATCGGTGAGTCCAAAGAGTTTGATTTCCTTAGCGGTTTCATTATTTGCACCTATGTATCGCAGGTAATCGAGTTCACGTCTCTCGGCTGTCCACCCTCTGGCGAGGGAATACTGTTGTTGACTAAACCAAATTTCATTTACAAAGGAAGGGATAATGCTCAAAACCAATAGAATGATGAGATAAGGTTCAAAATATATCAATCCCGCAATGAGCGACCCAATTGAAATAAGGCTCTGGAGTTCGCCCAAGGCATTGCTCATTAAACCAACACGCCCCGTAGTTTGAGTTCTAGCGCGTTCGAGCTTATCGTAAAATTCGGAATCTTCCAACAAGCTCATATCGATCTTGCTGGTTTTTTTCATAATATTAACCGAGGACTTTATGGAATAGGCATCGCCCAAAAGACTATCTGTTAAAGAAATGGCACGACTCACCAAATCGGACAGCACGATGAGTCCAAATTCAATACCTACATAAAGCCAGAGCGTGGAGAGATCGGTAGTTTCAAGTTTTGCTTGCAGTACAATTTCATCGATGATGATTTTACCAATCCATAAAATGATGACCGGTAAGATCGCACCAATAAGTCGGCAAAACGAAGAGCCAATAAATAGTTGTTTGTTGGTGCTCCAAATTTCCTTAAAGAAGCGTGGGATAAATACCAAAGCACTAAATGAGCCTTTGATATTAATTTTCTTCTGTTCTTGAAGCGATTGCGGACTTCTTCTAGGCATTAGCGATATCGAATATTAGACAAACGGACGACTTTGAAATGCCTTAAAGCATGCCCAATTCTAATTTGGCTTCCTCACTCATCAATTCCTGCGTCCAAGGCGGATCGAAGGTGATTTCAACCTCGGCAGATTTTACATCATTGAGTGATTTTACTTTCTCTTCCACTTCCAATGGCAAAGTTTCTGCAACGGGGCAGTTAGGTGTGGTCAAGGTCATTAAAATTTTAACGTCGTAATCTTCATTTACAAATACGTCATAAATTAAGCCCAGCTCATAAATATCTACAGGAATTTCAGGATCAAAAATGGTCTTTAAAATCCTAACTATTTTTTCGCCTAAGGCGTTGGTATCTATTTTGGTGTCCATGGTTCTCGGTTCAAAGTTTAAGGTTCAAAGTTAGGCGCTTACACCTAAAACAATGACTCTTGAATTACTAATTTAGTTGCGTTTGGTAAGCGATGGCGTACATTTTTAATTGCTTAATCATGCTCACCAACCCGTTGGCTCTTGTGGGAGACAAATGATCCTTTAGGCCAATCTTATCTATAAAATCGGTATTGGATGCTAATATATCTTTTGGATGCTGGTTTGAAAAGGTTCTTATCAAAATGGCGATAATGCCCTTTGTAATAATGGCATCACTATCGGCAGTGAAAATAACTTTTTCATTATCCAATTCGGCATGTACCCAAACTTTACTTTGGCAGCCTTTAATGGTATTATCGTCCGTTTTGTATTGTTCATCAATTAAGGGCAGGGATTTGCCCAAATCGATCATGTATTGGTAACGCTCTTCCCAATCCTCAAACATCTCAAACTCCTCAATAATCTCGTTCTGTATTTCTGTAATTGTCATAACTATCGTAAATCGATCTGCATTAATTTCAGTGACTACAAAGATACAACATCTCTAGTCTTTGACCATCATAGCCTTTAACGATAATAATTTTTCAACAAGTGGTTTTAACTGTCCTGGCGGATTCCCGTGATCAAAGGTCTTGGTTTTATAGCTGCTTTTACCACTGGTGATTTCTACCGTTGCCATGGCTGCGCCATCATATTGGTGCGCTTTGGAAGATGATTCCAATTGCGACAGGGTCTTTAATTCTACGGAATTGAGTAACTTCGAAATATCTGCCTTTTGGGTTTTTGACAATTCTTTGGATTGTACCTCAAGTCCCTGGCGATCATTGGTGAATTTTAAAGTATTGCCATCCATCCAAATTTTCTCATAAAATCCTCTGGTATTGGCTTCATAGGTAATTACCCTATCGGATTGTGCTTCTTCTGAAGCAGGCATTTCCGAAACTGTTTCAGCGGAAGTAGAAGCATTGGGCTGTTTCTGCTCGCATTCCTTCACAGAAGTTAACATGACTAAAAAACAAAGTATCAATTTCATATGCTTCAGAATTAAAATTTCTACAAAACCAATCCTTTAAATAAAGAACCGTATGTTTAAGACAGCATTTTTTTAGCTTTCTTCACCCCTTCAACCAAAGCATCCACTTCTGCCTTGGTATTGTAAAATGCAAAAGAAGCTCTCACCGTACCAGGAATCTTAAAAAAATCCATAACCGGTTGGGCGCAATGATGACCCGTTCTTACCGCGATGCCCATTTTATCTAGGATAGTGCCCACGTCATAAGGGTGAATGCCTTCCATATTAAATGAAATTACAGAAGTTTTTTCATCCAAATCCTGGGGGCCATAAATTTTTAAGCCTTCAATTTTGAGTAATTTTTCAGTAGCATATGCAAGCAATTCATGCTCGTATGTGGCAATGGCCTCAAAGCCTATCCCGTTCATGTAATCAATCGCTGCACCAAAAGCAATTCCTCCACAAATGTTGGGTGTACCTGCTTCAAATTTATGGGGCAAATCGGCATAGGTGGTTTTTTCAAAGGTGACTTCAGCAATCATTTCGCCTCCACCTTGATAGGGCGGTAGTTGGTTGAGCAAGTCTTCTTTTCCGTAAAGCATCCCAACGCCCGTTGGGCCACACATTTTATGAGCGGAGGTTACATAATAATCAACATCCAACGCTTGAAGATCTGATTTGAGGTGCGGACAAGATTGTGCGCCATCTACCAGTACCGATGCACCAACTTTATGTGCTTTTTCAATGATCTCTGCAATTGGGTTTATGGTGCCTAGAGCGTTTGAAATATGGTTTACAAAAACCAATTTGGTGTTTTTGCTGAGCATGGCCTCATAATCTGCTATTAGCAATTGCCCATTTTCATCCATGGGAATCACCTTTAAGGTTGCCCCAGAACGCTCACATAACATTTGCCAAGGTACAATGTTGCTATGATGCTCCAATGCCGACACGAAAATCTCATCTCCTTTTTTCAATAATCCTGAATATCCGTTGGCAACGAGATTAATGCCATGAGTGGTCCCTGAGGTCATGATTACCTCGTGGCTGTGCTTGATATTAAAATGTTGTTGAATCTTTAAGCGTGCTTCTTCGTATAAATCAGTCGCTTCCTGACTTAGGGTATGCACCCCTCTATGAATGTTGGCATTGTAGTTGGAATAATAATCTACAATGACATCAATCACTTGCTGAGGTGTTTGAGACGTGGCAGCATTATCGAAATATATTAAAGGTTTCCCGTTGACTTTTCGGTTTAGGATTGGGAAATCTTCCCTTATTTTATTGACATTTAACATAGTTACAAAGTTACGGGATGTTGCGTAAAACAGAATAGCATCAATACCCATCCAAGCAAAGTGATGCCATACGTGGGTGTAATGTTTTATAAGAATTTCTGTTCGTTATAAAAATGGTTTTTTAAAGATCGAACCCAATACTCACTCCTAATTTGTTCGCAATGATTTTAGTGATGCGTTGCTTGATTTCAGGAATTTTTACGGAGTCCAACACATTATTACTAAAGGCAAACATCAACAAGGCTTTTGCCTCCTTTTCTGGAATTCCGCGGGAGCGCATGTAAAACATCGCATCTTCATCCAACTGCCCAATGGTACACCCGTGAGAGCATTTCACATCATCTGCGAAGATTTCCAATTGGGGTTTGGTATTAATAGAGGCCTTATCGCTCAACAAAATATTGTTGTTAGACTGAAAGGCATTGGTTTTTTGAGCTTCCTTATTTACAAGCACTTTTCCATTGAATACACCTGTGGCACTATCACTAAAAATCCCTTTATAATCTTGGTGACTTTCGCAATTTGGTTCAATATGGTGTACCAAGGTATTGTGATCTACATGTTGCTTATCCCCAATAATCGTCACCCCTTTTAAGGTAGAATCAATACGCTCGCCTTCTTGGTAAAATGTGAGGTTGTTTCTCGTTAAGTTACCGCCAAACGAAAACGTATGAACGGAAGCATGACTTTCATTTTTTTGTTTGATAAACGTGTTATCTATTAAAGAGGCACTTTGCTTATCATTTTGAATTTTATAGTAATCAACTATCGCGCGTTTATCGGCAAAAATTTCGGTGACGCTGTTGGTTAATACCGGGTTTTCAGTCAAACTTTGGTGACGCTCAATAATTTGAACATGAGAATTTTCATCTACAACCACTAAGTTACGGGGCTGCAACATTAAAGCAGATTCATTGCCTGTTGAAAAATGCACAATCTGAATTGGTTTTTCAACCAACTTGTTTTTAGGAATATGAATATAAGCCCCTTCACAAGAAAAAGCAGTATTTAATGAGGTGATGCTGTCTTTTGTACAGGCTTTATTGAAATAATTCTCAATGATAGGGCGGTATTTGGGTTTTGCCAAGGCAGAGGACATTAAACACACATCAATGCCTTCGTGGGTTGTTTGGGATAGGTGTGAAGAATATTTACCATCAATAAAAATGATTTTATAACTATCCATATCGTGGAGCAAATATTTCTTAATATCCCGATATTCAATAACATTTTCTTGTTTTGGGAAAACGCTATAATCATGCTTCAAAATGCTGTTCAAAGAGGTGTATTTCCAATCCTCATTGCGTTTTGATGGAAAGCCCTGATCTTCAAAAGTTTTTATAGCCTCACTGCGCACATCGTGAATTGGCGACTCTACATCTACCAAGTTCTCAAATGCCATAAATGACGACACCAATTTATCTTTTAACTCCATGTTTTTTTTGTCTTCAGTCTTTAAGGGGGTAGTTTTCAGTTGGCTCTTTTCATAAGCCATTAAAAACATTTCCATTAACAGACTAATTCAATTTAATAGATTTTAGTTAGTTAGGTTCTAATCTCATAGCAATTACTGCATGCTTAAGACTCAAAACCGCCAACCTTTAAGCTCCAATTTCTTCCTTAATCCAATCGTAGCCCTTTTCTTCGAGCTCATGTGCCAATTCCTTAGTACCAGATTTAACAATGCGACCTTCATGCAACACGTGAACAAAATCGGGCACAATATGATCGAGAAGACGTTGGTAGTGCGTAATTACGATCACTGCATTCTCTTTTGTCTTCAATTTGTTAACGCCATTAGCCACGATGCGCAAGGCATCAATATCCAAACCAGAATCCGTTTCATCCAAAATAGCCAACTTAGGCTCTAGCATGGCCATTTGGAAAATTTCATTTCGCTTTTTCTCACCGCCCGAAAACCCTTGATTTAAAGAGCGAGAAAGAAACTTACGGTCAATCTCCAACATTTCCGATTTTTCACGTAGCATCTTGAGCATATCCTTGGCAGGCATATCATCCAACCCTTTCGATTTACGGGTTTGGTTGATGGCAGTCTTGATAAAATTGGTTACTGAAACTCCAGGAATTTCCACTGGATACTGAAATGATAGAAAAACCCCTTTGTGAGCTCTTTCATCGGCAGATAATTCTTCGATGTCTTGACCTTCCAAAAGAATTTGGCCCTTATCCACTTCATATTCTTCCTTACCTGCAATTACAGAAGCCAAGGTGCTTTTTCCTGACCCATTTGGCCCCATAATGGCATGAACTTCACCGGCATTAACCTCTAGATTAATACCTCTTAAAATTTCCTTACCTTCAACACTTGCGTGTAAATCTATTATCTTTAACATACTTTTTAATTCAAAGTTTAGGTTTCAAATTCAATATTAAATCGAATTCTCTCACTACTTGTTTTTGATTATTGCTGTTTATTCTCTAATTTAATCACTTCATTATCACCTGGCTTAGGTGCTGAGACCTTTAAAACTTCCTTGATCTCAATACGATCCTCCCATCCTTCTTCATCTGCTGGCTTTTTGAATAATCGGCCACGAACGGTTACGGGAACCATATCTGTAGGCTCTTTTTTATACTGCTGTACCTGCGCCTCCAAATCGTGCATTTTCTTGTCGGTCACAACTCCAATCAGTTTTGTTGACGTTTGTAAAATGGCTGCATCGCCATAATAAACAAATTGGCCTTGAATGGTGATCAACCCATCGTTCTGCCGGTTGGTATTGCCATTGGCGTAGCCTTCTTTCAGGTCTTCGCTAGCTTTGACGTCTTCAGGTTTGGTTTCAGTTTTACAGCTCATGACCGTTAACATCATCAGCGTTACGACTATTATTCTTTTCATGCTCAATAAATTCCGCGAAAGCGCTATTCTTAAAAAAAATCGTTTCTGTTAATATTTTTTAACCCACACTACCCTCTAAACTAATCTCCAATAGTTTTTGTGCTTCAACAGCAAACTCCATGGGTAGCTTGTTTAAAACTTCCTTGCTAAAACCGTTAACGATTAGGGCAATGGCCTTTTCGGTATCGATCCCACGTTGGTTGCAATAAAAAATTTGATCTTCTCCAATTTTACTGGTCGTAGCCTCATGTTCAATTTGTGCCGACTTGTTTTTAACTTCGATATATGGGAAGGTGTGCGCACCGCACTCATTGCCCATTAACAAGCTATCACATTGGGAAAAATTCCTCGCATTATCTGCTCTAGGACTTATTTGCACCAATCCGCGATACGAATTTTGCGAATGTCCTGCTGAAATGCCCTTAGAAATAATTGTGGATTTTGTGTTCTTGCCCAAATGAATCATTTTGGTACCCGTATCCGCTTGTTGATAATTATTGGTGACCGCAATAGAATAAAATTCTCCTACGGAATTATCTCCCTTTAAAATGCAACTTGGATATTTCCAGGTAATTGCAGAGCCGGTTTCCACTTGCGTCCAAGAAATCTTGGCATTTTTCTCACACAAGCCCCTTTTGGTCACAAAATTATAGACGCCACCTTTCCCTTCGGCATTGCCAGGGTACCAGTTTTGTACGGTTGAGTATTTAATTTCGGCATCATCAAGTGCAACAAGTTCTACCACTGCTGCGTGCAATTGATTTTCATCTCGACTTGGCGCAGTACATCCTTCCAAATAACTTACGTAACTCCCTTTATCGGCAATAACGAGGGTTCTTTCAAACTGGCCCGTGCCCGCTTGGTTAATTCTAAAATAAGTTGAAAGTTCCATGGGGCAGCGAACGCCCTTGGGAATATAACAAAAACTCCCATCGCTAAATACCGCGCTGTTTAAAGCTGCATAGAAATTATCGCGTTGTGGCACCACTGTGCCCAAATACTTCTTGACTAATTCTGGATGTTCTCTTATGGCTTCGGATATGGAACAAAAAATGATGCCCTTTTCCCCTAAAGTCTTTTTGAAGGACGTGGCTACGGAAACTGAATCCACAACCACATCCATCGCAACTCCAGCCAGTTTTTTCTGCTCGTCCAACGAAATTCCCAATTTTTTGAAAGTATCCAACAATTCTGGATCTACCTCGTCAAGACTTTCATATTTTGGTTTTTTATTAGGAGCCGAATAATAGGAAATCCCCTGAAAATCTGGTTTTTTATACGTCACATTGGCCCATTCTGGCTCTACCATACTTTCCCAGTAACGATAAGCTTCCAGGCGCCATTCCGTCATCCATCCGGGCTCTTCTTTTTTCATTGAAATCGCGCGTACCACCTCTTCATTTAAACCAATGGGGAAGGTGTCAGACTCAATGTCTGTATAAAACCCGTATTCGTATTCCTTGGTTTTAAGTTCCTCGCGTAAATCGTCCTCTGTATATTTGCTCATATGCTTTCGTATTTTAAATGCCTACCCTTGCTGGGAAGGTTAAGATGGGCGCTTTTTTAGAGTGAAAAACTCTCGCCACATCCACAAGTTCTATTTGCATTTGGGTTGTTAAACACAAATCCAGCACCGTTTAATCCTCCAGAATATTCCAAAGTAGTGCCAATAAGGTATAAAAAGCTCTTTTTATCAACAATGATCTTTACGCCATTATCTTCAAAAACTTTATCTTCCTCTTGTTGTTCATGGTCAAATTTGAGATCATAGGATAATCCTGAACAGCCACCACTTTTTACACCAACGCGCACAAAATCGGTGACACTGTTAAATCCGTCCTCGCTCATTAGCTCAACGACCTTCTTTTTAGCTGTTTCTGATACTTTAATCATAGGTTAAATTGATTATATCTCAATAGACTGCAAATATACAATTTAAGAAGGGTTTAACCATGGAAGCTAACATTATATTGGCAAATGGCGATATAGCATTTTGCTATGCTGAACCGGGTAAATGAATGAGCGTAAAATCCGCAGATTATAAAGCAAAATTGATGGCGTGCCATTGCTGAAAAATAAAAACTAAGCGTCCATTCCAATTAACCTGAGGTGTGAACGCACTACATAACATATTATACGAACCAGTAAAGCCTCAATAGATTGAGGCGTTTATTTTTTAAATTCTGTTTGAGATTTTTTTTGAAAGACTTCTAAAATAGGATTAAGTCATAAGGAAAATTGACCTTCGGAAGATTTTCGGTTCAGCAGAAAAAGTTGTCTTAATGCAGTGGTAATCTTATCATTTTTGTAAGGCACCACTTGAAATTCTCCATGAACATCCATAGTAACTTTTGCGAGGCAAGAACTACAAATAAATTTTTTGGCACTCTCCGATCTGTTAAAGTGATTGGGCACAGGTTCTAAATTATGTCCAAAAACAGAACAGGACAGCTCGTGGGTAGAGGCGGTCTTCATAAGCATAAGTAGGTGTTAATATTTGGGAAGACTAATTTAAGCCAAAATCGAGTGACACAAGCTGAAATACATATTTTTTCGATGAAATGCTGCATTTTTTATGAATTTTGCGATTATTCTCTCTTTTCGCATGTCGAATTTAAAATAATTAAGTCTTAAAATGTTCAGAAATTTGAAGCCTCCTCATAAAATCAACTTATTTTTGCATCATGATAGAAGATAAAAATCCGCAACGCACATCATTAGAGGAATTAGGAGAATTTGGACTCATAGACCATCTCACCAAAAATTTCAAAATCAAGCAATCCTCAACCATTAAAGGTATTGGTGATGATGCAGCAGTATTGGAATTTGATGGAAAGCAAGTGGTAGTTACCACCGATTTATTGGTTGAAAACGTACATTTCGACTTAAGCTATATGCCTTTAAAGCATTTGGGCTATAAGGCTGTGGTGGTGAATCTTTCCGATGTTTACGCCATGAATGCCAAGGCCACCCAAATCACGGTGTCCATAGCAGTGTCTAATCGCTTTCCGCTTGAAGCGTTGGAAGAGTTATACGCGGGTATTGAAACTGCTGCTGGCATTTATGATATTGATGTTGTGGGTGGCGACACTACCTCTTCTACTACAGGTTTACTTATATCTATCACCGCGATTGGTGAGGTTAAAAAAGAAGATGTTGTGTACCGTAATGGCGCTCAACCTAATGATCTTATAGTATTAACTGGTGATATTGGGGCAGCTTATATGGGTTTACAGGTATTGGAACGCGAAAAAGAAGTCT
>Ga0209309_10000323_pt1 | contig 60084 bp, 87 predicted proteins | sample COGITO_mtgs_1204_2_FD_184807 | JGI IMG/M metagenome (GOLD analysis project Ga0209309, IMG submission 184807) | Pelagic marine microbial communities from North Sea - COGITO_mtgs_120412 (SPAdes) (version 2) | ecosystem: Environmental > Aquatic > Marine > Epipelagic ... | reverse complement strand
TGTACGCGGTGTGGTTGGTCATAGCTGTGCACCTCGTTCGGTTCGGCCATATGCTCGGGCCTGGTCGTCTAGTCGCTCGGCCAGGCGGGCGCTGCGTTTCGCGCTCTCGCGGTATGCGGCGGCGGTCTTGGCGTGCGTTGCTGCCTCGCGGCGTAGGTACTCGGCGCGGATTGCGTCCGGTTCTGTCGCGGCTGCGGCGGCGTGTCGATCCGCGTCGCGCTGGGCCTGGTTGGCGCGCTGGGTGTAATGGTCTACCCATTCATGCGGTGTTATGTCTCTCATAATGTGGGCGCCTTGAAGCTGTAGGTATTGCCCGCCGTGGTCATGCGGGTGTTTTCACGGGTTGGGCTCGTTGCCCATTGTGTGGGCAGTGCGACGGCAAGCGCGGGCGGTTGTCCTGGTTGGGCCAGGGTGCAGGTGGTCCAGCCTTGGCGGTCGCGGTCTGCGCGGACAATCTGCCAGGGCATCCCGTCTCGGTATATCGTCGCGCCTTCGAGCGGTGCGGCGGGTGGTAGTTGAGCGCTCTGGGTGCGCATGGTTATTAGCTGGGTCATGGCGGTGCTCCGGTGCTGCCCGGTTTCCCGGGCGGTGTGATTAGATGGCGGTGTTACTCGCCGAAATAAAACTGCTGGGCGTAGGTCAAAAGCGCGGCGTTGTCGCTGCCGGTGGTCGGGTACTCGGTCAGGCCGGTGCCCCAGTCGCTGTATTCCAGCCATACGCGGGTCGGTGTGCCTTCGTCCAGTTCTCCGACAAGCTGACAGTGCGGGCCACCAGTGCATAGCAGAATCTTAAATTCTTCGGCCTCCAGGGTTTCCCCCTGTGACTGCCAAGCGCTGCGCACTTCGACGGATAGCGCGTCATCCTGGATAACCTGCGCGGCTTCGTCCTGGTCGCGGCACTCGCCCGCGGTGGCTTCCAGCTCGGCCAGTTCGTCGTATTCCTCGCTGGTCATTGCGTGCTGGTGGCGTGCCCAGCTATCGAAGTCTACCCCATCGTTTTCCGGTATATCGTTAAAGTCCTCGCGTAGTTCTTCGCGGGCGTCGCGTAGTTCTTCGAGGCGGTCATAGTCGCATTCCAAGGCCGCGACCATTGCGCAGACGCTGTTAATCTGGGCGCGGGCCTGGCCACGTGCGCTGTTTTCGTCTTCGTGGTTTTGAGTGGTGGTGTTCATGGTTTTAAGCTCCGGTGTTGATCGGCGTTATGGTGCCGGTTTTCAGGTTCAGACTGCGGCCCATCAGGCGGCATTCTGTTTTTGCGTCTTTGCCGGTAATCTCGCCGGTCTTGTACATTTCATATTGACTGCGGCAATACTCGGCCAGGTTGGCGTTGTCGGCGCCGTGGTTGTTGGTGTAGTTATATCCGTTCATATGGCGCGCTCGGTGTTGTTGAGGCTGATACGGGCAAAAACCTGATAAGTTGTGTGCTCGCTGCGATACTGGTTCATATACTCGCGGCTGGCGGTGGCGTTGCCGCATGCCAGGGCCTGGCGGGTCAGGCGTAGCAGATCCTGCTGGTGTTTGATGCTGTCACGCATGGCCTGGGCGCGCTGTTCCTGGGTCCAGCGTGCGGCGGTGATTACTGGGGTATAGCGTAGGGGCTGGTTCATTGGATAGGTTCCTATTAGACTATTTTAATACTGTTGCGGTTCGCGCCGTATCGGCGTTCGCAATAGTCTCGCAGCTCTTTAGCGTTCTGGCGGCTCCATGTGTCGCCGTCTCGGTTGTTTCCTACGTTGAAACGGTCGCCTTTGTTCGGTCCGGTTTTAATAGTGCAGCGGAAGTGGTAGTTGCTGTTTCCTGCCCAACATGCCTCGACTAATACGCGCATAGTTCAAGCCTCCAATGTGTGGCCGTTATAAACGGCGAATGATTTGGGGTTGTTGCGGGCATACACTGCGGCCTTGGCGCGGATCTCTGCGAGTCTGTGCGCGTCTTGCAGCGCTAAGCTGTGCAGTGTGATGCGCGGGGCGCGATTGGCGGCGCGGTTCAATATGTTGCGATAACTTACTGTGTTCATTGGGCGCTGCTCCGGGCTAGATTTCAGCAAATACAAAATAGGCGTAGACGGATTCCGCGTCGTCTTCTTCCTGGGGCTCCAGGTCTCGGAAAAATGACCGCTGCCCCTTCTGGTTCGGTTTCATCCGGTTTATCGCCGCGTATGCTGCTCGTGTCGCTTGGTCGGCGGCGCGCTCTTCGTCTGGATTCACCATATCGGCGGCCAGTAGTCGCGCGGTGTCGCAGCTCCCCATCACTGCGCCTTCCGCTAGCTCGCTGCGAATCGCGCTTTTTATCTCTGACAGCTTTATGCCTGGGTAAACCGCTATTTGTACGTGTGGCATGTGGTGGCCTCCCCAGTAGCATGAAAGGCACGTGTCCACGTGGTTCAGTTCTAGTTTAATCATGGCGTTGGCTCCGGGTTACAAAACTTGGTTTAGGTAGCGGCCCCACTGGTCGCCCATTGCTGCGGCGATACCGGGGAATGTGGCGGACCTTTCTAGCCATCGGCTGGCTGACGGGCCTAGACGGTTCTGCCCGCTGTCGGTTTGATTCGCCCATCGTTTTGCCTGCTTGCCGGTCGCGGTGGTAACTATGCGCGGATTAACCCATTCGCCCTGTGGCGGAACAACGAGCGGCGGCAATCCTTTCATCCATAGCCCGGTGCCCTTGCTGGCGTCGTCGCCAAACATATACGGGTGTATGACCTGCGACGGCGGGCACACGTTGCGGTTTAGCGTTGAGGGCGCGGGGTTCTCGATGCCTAGCAGAATATCCAGATCCAGCAAACGCTGGAAATTCTCGAAAGCCTCGCGCTGCGCGGCCCTGCGTGCTGCACCCGTCAGTGTTCCGGGCTTGACGCGCTGATGATACCCCTTGCCGGGATAGCGTGCGAAGTCTGGGTCTTTGAGCGCCCACACCGACGCGACATTCAAAAAGGTGCACATAGGGTGGAACACGCCCGCATCCCACTTGCGCAGGGCCAAGGCGTCCCATACATCCATTTGCAAATGTTTGTCGGACGCGCCGCGAGGTGGCAGCAGGTCGCAAGTCCACACGTCGTGCCCTTGGCGCTCGAACGCCTCGCGGGTCAGTTGGCAGGCTGAGTAGCCTATGATTACGCTGGCCATGATTCAACACCCATATCGTTTAGGAACGGGATCACTTGGTGGAACTCCATGTACTCGGTCAGCGGGGTGATGACTATTTTAGTCCGCTTACCTACGCGCACTTCGTCCGCGCGCACAATCTGTATTTTACCCTGTTTCACGGGTACGCCGAGGTTGAACCCCAGACGGGTCTGGGCGGCGCGGACGGCGGCTTGTAGTGCGGCTATGTTGCTCATGCTGTGCGGCTCCGGGTATTAGGTAAAGCCGCTTACGCGGCTATGATGCTGATTTTACGTGTAACGAACGCGCCGTTCTTTACTACGCGGTAAAATGATGAATACACGCTGAATACCAGCTGGTCCTGGTTGGCCTGTGATGCAGCTACTGCGCGAACTATTGAACTGTCGATAATCATGGCGGTGGCTCCGGGTGCTGTTTGTTTATGTAATCTACAAAACGAATAATAGCATGTAATGACGTCATTGCGACGCCGTGGTTAGATCGTTTTAATCTAGGCCACGGCGCTGTTATTACTTGCTGCGCATCTGCTCCAGCAATGCATCATTGTGAGCTTTAGCCTCCGCTGCTAGACGGTCGAACTCGTCGGGCTGCGCTGCCTGGGCGAAAACGTCGGCGGCTGTAGCTGGTTGCGGATCCGCTGCGGGCTGCGCGGCTGGCGTAGGTGCGAAGGTCATCGGTGTGGGCTGCTGCGGTGCGGTCCAGTTCGCCAGCTGCTCTGGTGTTGGTCGTGGCGAGTTATCCGCCAGTGGTCTGAGTGTGGTGGGCCAGCGTTGCAGATATGCGGTGTACTGCTCCGGGGCGTGCGTGTGCAACCACTCTTTGAAAGGTAGCGTCAACAGCCCTGCGTCGGTCTCCATCTGGATTAGCTTATCCAGGGCTGTGCGTAGGGCTGACGACGTGTCGCGCGCTCCCAGGCTCTTTAAGTACGCTAGGTGGGACTGATTAACGCGACCCTGTAGTTGCACGTTGTTTGATGGGCGGTTCTTCATGGCGGTTACTCCTGGTTGTGTGAACTCGTAGATTAGCAGACAGTAGGGCAAAACGTATACGCTTTTGATAAACACGTATACCGATTGGCTTAGATTTGAGGGAAAGCGTATACGTTTCCGCTAATTGGGACTAAAAGCGTATACCGATTGGCTTAATTTAAGGGTAAACGTATACCGATTGGCTTAATTTAAGGGTAAACGTATACGCTTTTAGCTCTATTTAGCCTTAATTAGCCTTATTTTAGTGTGAAAACGTATACAGAAACCGTGCTCGCCTTAATACAATCTGCACAGTTTAATACAGTTGGGCCTCGTAAGTACTTGATTTCTAAGGTATTAGGCAGACTAGGCAGAAAAGCAATGAAAAAACAGTATAGTATTCCCCAATGGGAAGGGAAACGTATACGTAATGGCTAGGTTAATTAGTGGGGAAGGGCGGGGCGCTACATCCCTTATCCCACCTGGCTTAGCCCGCGCACGCGCGTAGTATGTTCTAAAAAAACGTTACTATTATTACTATTCTGCCTGAAAAGGCTCTAGCATGGGCATTTCAGCTAGGCAAAACACCAGCAGATCCTCGAAAAGTGTGTCATTACAACGAAAACGTATACGCTTTTGGCTGGAATAAGGCCCAAATAAGCCTAAATAAGCCTAAAAGCGTATACGTTTTGGCTTAAATAACGCTAATTAGGGCCAATCGGTATACGCTTTTAGTGGAAACGTATACGTTTTTAGCCAATCGGTATACGCTTTTAGTCTTATTTAGCGGAAACGTATACGCTTTTAGTCCTATTTAGTGGAAACGTATACGTAACCAGGCGCGCTGCACGTTAAATCCCACGACTAACTCCCCACGTTCCCCGCTACATTTAACGTGCAGCGCGCTACGTACAGTGCTTAGCCGCTAAACCCCCCACATACAGCCCTTATTTAGCATAGCCCCCGACTGGCCAGCTTAGTGCTGCCCGCTAATTAAGCCCCCAGCTAACAGGGCGTCCTGCTCAGCGCTAAGCGCTTAACCCAAGCACCCAGCGGGAAGGCCCCCACCACCCAGGACAACGGCCAGTCCACACCACCAGGAAGGCTTAACGTCCCTTGGGCTAGGAGACGGGGTGCTGGGGGGTGAGCGCGGCGCGGGGTATATGCTTATCCCTTCCACGTAGACCACAGCACCCAATTGCCGGAACTGACACACCTTAATACAGAATTTCCCCGCTAAAATTTCTAGGCTAATTTTTCCCAGCCCTAAATTTCCCTGTTAATTTTAGCCCCGCGCTTGACGACTTAATTCCCCAGGACTAATATCGCTCCTGCCATCCTCTCCGGGTATGGAAGTAGGGGCTGTCGCTTGGCGGTGGCAGCCCCCGCGCTTAACTCGGAGAACGGATCAACCTGGAGACTAGCCAATGATTATTAAGCACCAGCAACAGCCAACTAATAACTCCTGCGTTTCCGCCTGCATCGCTATGCTGACAAATCAGTCCGCAGACAAAATTGCGGGTTTGTACAACGACAAGTACCACGCCCAAGAAATTACCGAGCGCCAGATACTCAGCATGGAGGGGATACCCTACTCTGAGTTCTACCCCATGAACCCACAAACAGTGCAGCTCCCTGGCGTGTACTGGGTGGAAGTCCCAAGCCTAAATCTGCCCGGTATAAATCATGTGCTGCTCATGGAGGCCGACGGTGAGTTCTACTGGGTACACGACCCGCAGCACGGGACAGGTAAAAAATACTACTCAGCCCAAGACCCAGAGGATCCGCTTGGATTCAAGCTACTGTCCTGGACGACCCTCGCCCATGTGCCGCTCAGCTTCATAGCCGAGAAGTACGGCGTACCGGTACCCGAGGTAGTCTCGGCACCCCAACACACTGACGCAGGTAACTGACCGTGGAAGAGCAAACGATAGAACTAGCAACCGTAGTCCAGAACTGGCACAAAAAACGCATGGACCAGCTGGAAGTCCTGCGCGGTGTGGAGGAAGGAACTGAACTCCGTTTCGACGCAGGGAGCACCGATGTGCCTCCGCTGTCGGGTCGGGAAGCAGATCTGTTCCGACTCGGGATGATCACCGGTATGGATATGTTCAAAGCGCTGCCGTTCACCTTGGAGCGCAATGAGACCGACGATGACGATGATCTCGACGATGATCTCGACGATGACGATGATCTCGACGATGATCTCGACGATGACGCGCTTGAAGACGAAACGCACGGCTGATATGATCAGTCGCGGCTTGCCCTCCGACACGGACATCAGGGGGTAGGCTGCATTGCAAAGACCCGACGGGGGACGCCCCGAAATGCGTGAGCGCGGCGGCTCAGCGACTCGCTCGAAAGGCAGGTATCGTGGGTTCGATTCCCACCACGCACCTCGGGTCTTTGCAATGCAGCACGCAGTGAAATTGGTTGCCGAGGGAAATCAGTAGTGAACGGCAAGGTGCGCACCAAGCCGCTAGCGAAACAAAGTACTTGGGGCAGGCTGCGCAACTACCGGACTCGACGCGAGTACGCCAATTGGGTCAATGAAAACAGTACCGGACCCGGTAGATGCCGCTGGATCATACCCAGCACCAATTTCACTGCGCCCCGCTAGAAAGGCACATGGGAATCCCCACCTACCCACCTCCGCTTGACCCCCTGTTGCAAACGCTCTACTCTTCGTGCTACACGGGCGACGCCCGCTGATCCCTGAAATCATGCACGAGGTACTACCCCATGGCACTAGCGACCGATAAGTACACCCAGACCGAAACGCGTGAGAACCAAGCGCGCAAACTCAACAAGCTGCTGGAGTACATCGAGGCGCTGGAAGCGCGCATCAAAGTCCTCGAAGACGCGGCTGCTTAATACCCCCGAAACTGCTTACGAGGTGTAACTATGCTGGGTACGATCAACCCGCAGACAGCGCGTCTGCACACTCCGACGGTTGTGTACCCAGGCAGGGACCACGTCACCACGGTGCAGGTATCCCGGTTCGATGGCCGGCGTTACCTGCCCGTGAACTTCGACGACCTCACCCGCGTAGTACTGTCGTTCTACCAACTGGACGACGTCATACTGTTTGACTCCGCCACCACGGCGGACGTATTCAGCTGGGCAGGGGATACGATCGAGATTGATCTGACCCTGTTCGCCATGCCGGCATCGGTACTCCGGTGCCAGATCCTGCTGTACGACGCGGAGCACGAGCGCGGCCAAGTGCTTGTCGACGACATCGACACCGTACTGGAGTTCGACTTCCGCGACATCGTGGTCTCGGGAACTCTGGCGCCTCCTGTGGGTACCCCGGCTACTCTCGCTGATTTGCAAGCGGCTATGGACGCTCACGTCGCTGAGGCGGATCCGCACACCCAGTACCTGAACAAGACCCGTGGCGACCTACTGTATGACCCACTGGGGAGTGCTGCGACTGCCGCAGGCGCGGCTGTAAGCGCCCACGTGGATGCGACCGACCCGCATACCCAGTACCTGAACGAGACGCGGGGCGACAGCCGGTACGTGGCGCTGGAACCGGGCAAAGGACTGTCGGCTAACGACTTCACGGACGGTCTGAAAGACAAGCTCGACGAGGTAGCAGATGGCGCGACAGCTAATCAGGCCGACGCCTACCTGCTAGCTCGTGGAAACCACACCGGTACCCAGCTCGCAGCCACTATCAGCGACTTCGACTCCGCAGCGGAAGCAGCGGCCCCGGTGCAAAGCGTGCAGGGCAGAGCAGGCGCCGTAGTTATTACAGCTGCCGATCTGAGCCTGGAAGAGGTAGATAACACCAGCGATGCAGATAAGCCACTGAGTGACGCGGCAGTGGCTGCGCTTAATCTCAAGCTGAACGCTTCGCTAAAAGGCGCAGACAATGGCCTTGCTGAGCTGGATAACGACGGCAAGGTTCCGCTAAGCCAGATCAGCGACGCAGTGCTTGGGCAGCTGAGCTATCAGGGGTTGTGGAACGCGAGCACCAACACGCCAACACTGCCAAGCACTCCAGCCCAAAAGGGCGATTACTACATTGCCAGCGTCGCCGGCACTCAGTTCGGTATTGAGTTTGATGTTGGCGACTGGCTGGTATCTGACGGCGCGGCTTGGGGTAAGGTAGACAACACCGACGCGGTGGCCTCGGTCAACGGCAAGAAAGGCGCTGTCACAATTACCAAGGCTGATGTTGCGCTGGGTAATGCCGACAATACCGCGGACGCCGATAAGCCGGTTAGCGGCCCGCAGCTTACAGCGCTTAATCTAAAAGCCGACAAGACCGATGCCCGGTTCACTGACGCCCGCGAATGGACTGCAACCGAAGTGCCACAACTGGAAGCCGAAACAGGCGAGGCGACTACCGCGCGCAAGTGGACTTCGCTGCGCGTGCGGCAGGCGACCACGGCTTGGTGGGCTGGGCTAGGCACTTCATTCGGCAGAGGCTTTGTGAGTCTTGTAGACGCGGCGGCGGCGCGGGTGAAGCTGGGGCTTGGTACATTCGCTACGGCGAACTACGACACAGCTCCTTTCTCAAATCTTATGCCTGATAGCGGGCGATTTGCCGGGAAGATGAACCCGCTATCACTAACAGTCGGGGCGTTTCAATCATCCCCGTTGTTGCCCGGATTAAATGGGGGCACGCACGCTAGCGGCGGCAAGTTCGCGCACGGCGCGGGTGGAAGTACAGAGGCCGTTACTAGCTTACTTGCGGCTATGGGTCGAGCCGGGGCTATTTATGGAGTGGAGTTTTATGTTGATGAGTTCACCTGCGGCTCTGGTACAGCCAACCCGAGTGTTGGTTTAGATGGTGTCACACGGTATTACGCAGTAACTGATACATCCGGGCGAGCTATGTTCCAAGCGAAAGGTAAGAGCACGTTTGCGACTTGGCTAAGAGTCGCCGAGGGAAGTATGCATTCCCGGGCGGATGGGCAAATAAAGAATGGAGTGCCCATTCCCAGCTCGACTGCATTTACTCCGGCAGACGGGTGGTTCCATTTCCGGACAGTTCAGACGTCTACAACGGGGTACGCGACAAATAATCCGGGGTTCGCAGGGTTGCCAGGGACAAAGATTCAGATGGCATGTTCCGGCTTTTTCGGTGGGATTGTCGATACCGGCATTCATGCGTCGCCACTAGCCGCAAACAACGAATTGATGGGGTAATCCATGAGAATACTTAGAGACGGCGCGTACTTTTCAGAAGTCGGTGATATTCATTTGGTAGCAGTTGCCATGGGCGAGGATGTCTCACGCTACAGCTTTCATCCAGACGATCTTGCAGCGCAACAACGCAGTGAGTTCAAGGATTCACGCGCGGCACTCGTCGCTGCTATTACTGTAACAACAGCCGCAGGCAATACGTTCGATGGCGACGAGCGGTCACAGGAACGAATGGCCCGCAGCATCACGGCGCTGGATGAGCGTGAAACAGTTCTGTGGGTGTTACACGACAACAGCGTGATCGATGCAAGCCGTGACGAGCTGCGCGAAGCGTTGCGTTTGGCTAGGGCTGCTCAGGCTGCGCTATGGGTACAAGGGTAGGGATGCCGGTACTGCAAACTTCACCGGCCATATAACTAGGATTTTCAGGGCGAGGCCACATGAAATATTACAGCGTGAAATACAAGTCAGGCCGCAGTCACCCCGGCACACAGGAGTTCTGGAAAATCACTATCGACTCTAAGCATGAAGGCGATTTGGGTTTGCTGGAGCACGAGAAATTGCACGTTCAAAACTGGTACGCAGTGACGATACTGTGTTGGCTTATCACCGGCGCGCTGGCCTATTGGGTAGCACCCATTATTGGCTGGCTGGCCGTGCTCGCACCCTTTGCCAAAAAGGCGCTGTACCGAACCAAGTGGTATCGCGTGTGGGCTGAGTTGCGCAGCTACAAGGCGCAGCTCAAGGTTGGTGTTGGTCCCGGTCTCCCTTATGGAAGCAACGAGTTCGCTGTACAAGCAATGACCGGCCACGGCATGGACGAAGACGACGCGCGCAAGGCACTGGAGTAAAGTATGGACCCCTTCGCTTGGAACGAACCGGAAGAGCCGCGAGCAATGCGCGAGCCCGTCTTCGATGGAACAGACCCACTCGCCATAGTTCGTAGTATCCCCGCGCACGTCCCACTGTCTCCGGTGAGCGCGGCTAAGCGCCCCGAGTGGGATATGCGGTTGGTCATCGACTATGTGCTGGGTGCGAGCAAGGAGGCTATCTGCGAAGAGTATGGCCTGATGCCGCACCACTACGACCGGATCGAGCAGGACATTGGGTTCCTCGGCAAAGTCGCCGCGTTGAAAAAGGAGCTTGAGAAGGATGGGGCGACGTTCACACTCAAGGCAAAAATCCAAGCGGAGTCCCTGATTGACGTGTCGTACAAGATGGCGACGGACCCGAACACCGACGACCGCGTGCGGGCCAAACTGATCGGTGACACGGTCCGATGGGCCGGTCTCGACAAGACGGGCGCGTCCGTTGACTCCACCGGGGGGTTCTCAATCAGCATTAACCTGGGCGGTCATCGCGGCAACGTCATCGACGGGGAGTCGCACGAACTATGAGCGTAAACTACACGCCTACCCCCTCCGGGGCCGCACTGATCACGAGCGAGAAAAAGTACTCGTTCATCATCGGACCCGTTGGTAGCGGCAAATCAGTGGCGTGCCTGTTCAAGATCCTGTACCACGCGAAGCGGCAGGTACCCAACCCCGAAGACGGCATCCGGTACACACGGTTCGTGGTCGTGCGTAACACTAACCGGGATCTACAGGACACCACGCTAAAGTCGTTCTTCCAGTGGTTCCCACCGGGCAAGGCGGGGGAGTGGAAGGCTACCCCGAAGAACTTTATATTTCGGTACGACGACGTGCACTGCGAAGTCATGTTCCGCCCACTGGACACCCCAGAAGACGTTTCCAGCGTTCTATCCCTGGAGATTACGGGGGCGATGATCGACGAGTTCGTTGAGATCCCACGGGAGATTATCGACGCCCTGCAGTCCCGCTGTGGGCGGTACCCATCCAAGAAGGAAGGCGGCTGCACGTGGAAGGGGATGTGGGGCGCGTCCAACCCTGGGGTCGAGGACTCCTGGTGGTACGACTGGCTGAACTTTGAGTGGCCCGAGGAAGAGGGCGGCATCGTCGCACAGCAGCGTGTCCTGAATTACTTTCTACAGCCCAGCGGGTTTTCCCCCGATGCAGAGAACTTGGAGAACCTACCTCCGTACACCAAGGACAGCAACGAGTACTACATCGAGCTGGCCGACGGCAAGACTGAGTCGTGGATCAAACAGTTCATTGAGGTCGAGTGGGGCTATAGTCAGCGGGGCAAACCCGTGTACAAGACGTTCAAAAAAGCAATGCATGTGGCCACTGGTCCGCTCCGGTACAACCCGAACCTGCCTATCATCATGGGATTCGACGCAGGGTTGACCCCCGCCGCCGTGTTCACACAGCAGGACAGCTTCGGTCGCGTGCTAATCCTGGCGGAGATAATTTCCGAGGGCATGGGCGCCAAGCGGTTCTGCCGTGAGAAGGTCAAACCGCTGATCAATAGGATGTTTCCTGGGTGCCGCCTGATGGTCGCAGCTGACCCCGCCACCAAGCAGCGCGCGCAGACCGACGAGAAGACGGTCGCTAAGGTGCTTGAGGAAGAACTGGGCGTGAAGGTACAGCCCGCGAGAAGCAACGACTTGGCCTCACGGTTGGGCGCGGTGGAAGACCGCCTGATGTTGCTGACCGAGGCTGGCCCTGCGCTCCTGGTGGACCCGTCGTGCAAATATGCGATCCAAGGGTTCGTCTCCGCGTACCGATATGCGATCAACAAGAAGGGTGCGGTAGCCGACACGCCCGAGAAGTCGCACCCCCATTCAGACCTTGCGGACAGTATTCAGTACGCTTGCATGGCGCACAACGAGGGCGTCGCCCGCGACGCCCGTGCTAGAAAGTTTGCTAATCATCCGGTACAGTCACGCAACACATACGTCTACTAGGGCACAGCACAATGGCCGACGAAGGTACTAAGTTAGATATAGACAAGACTCGGCTCGTTGCGCTGGGCAAGACGTTGAAATCAAGATACTCCGAGTACGAGAAGGCGCGCGCGTCGCTAGAGCAGCAGTGGATAAAGAATTCTCGCCAGTACAAGGGGGAGTACGACCCGTCCGTACTGGAGGGGTTGAATACGGACCAGTCTCGGGCGTACCCGAAAATCACGCGAGTGAAAGTGCGCAGCTTGGTAGCAAGACTGCACGCCATGCTGTTCCCTGCCGGGGAGAAAAACTGGGGCGTCGAGTCGTCCCCCCGCCCGAAGTTACCTCTGGACCAGCTGACTAAGTTGGTCGAGCAGTGGCAGATGGAAAACCCGGAAGGGACCACCACACAGGAAGACATGGACCTCCTGGTTAAGAAGTTCGCGCTGGAGACCGCCGACAGGATGGAGAGCGTGATCGACGATCAGCTCTGCGACACGTCGGACGAAACCTCTGTGGACTACTCGATGAACGCGCGCAGCGTGATCTACTCCAGCGTACTGCAGGGGTGCGGCGTACTTAAAGGGCCGATGACCGTGGCCGACGCAGGTGGCGTTGTACGGGTCGAAAATGGCGTCCCCTCGGTTATCGACGTCGAGACTTACCGCCCCTACTTCGAGTGGGTATCCCTGTGGGACTACTACCCGGATCTGTCCGCGAAGACGTTCAAGGGCATGGAAGGTCAGTTCCAGCGCCACGTTTACACTAGGTCGCAGGTGTCCGCTTTGGCGGAACGCGATGACTACATGGGGGACGAGATAACCCAGTACCTAACGGACCACACGGAAGGCAACTACCGGAAGCGGGATTATGAGACCCAGCTGGATACCATGGCTGCGGAGAAGTCCCAGACCCAACCCGCTGAGAACCGGAAGTTGGAGCTGATGGAATACTGGGGCGATGTCCTCGGGGCCGATCTTCGGGCCTGCGGGCAGGAAGTAAAAGACTCAGACCTCAGCAAGACATTGACCGCGTGTATCTGGATCATTGACGACGTCGTTGTCAAGGCTGCTGTTTCCCCGTTCGGGCGTCAGTTCTCCATGTATCACCAGTTCGTATTCGAGGAAGACGAGATCAGCCTGACGGGCAGTGGGCTCCCGCTGATCATGCGAGACAGCCAGATGGGGGTATCCACATTCACGCGTATGCTGGTGGACAACGCTGCGTCGGTCTGCGGGCCGAACGTGGAGGTCGATGTAGAGCAGCTGTCCTCGAACGACACGGACCTAGTTATTCGCCCGTTCAAGGTGTGGCGCAAGGACAACGCATCGCCCACTGGGGGTAACGCGGTGATACCGGTGAAGTTTGACGCCCACATGAATGAGCTGCAGTCCGCTATCCAGATGTTCCGCGAGTTGGCCGACACGGAAACATTCGTGAACCCCATGACCGGCGGGGACATGGAGAACATGCCGTCCGAGGCGCTGCGCACGCAGGGCAACATGTCGATGGCGATGGGTAGCGCCGCACTCCCGTTCAAGGACGTGGTGCGCAACTTCGACAAGTTCACCAGCAGCGTGATCAGCTCGTTGGTGCAGTGGAACCTGGAGTACCACGAGGACCGCGACCAGCTGCAGGGCGATTTACGCCCCGTGGCTAAAGGCGCCAGCAGCCTGATGGCGAAAGAGATCCGCGCGTTTACGCTGGACAACCTATCCGCCACGTTGACCCCGGAAGACCGGGTGTATATCAACGAGGAAGAACTACTGAAAGAGCGACTGGCCTCACGTGACCTGCCACTGGCTAAGCTGCTGGCGGCACCAGACGAGGTCAAGCGCCGCAAGGAAGCCAACGCACAGCAGGCCCAGAAGCAGACAGAGCAGAACGACGCGATGTTCCAGGCCGAGCTGAAAACACTAATGACCGAGGCGCTGAAAGACACGGTCCAAGCCCAGAAGAACCTCGGGGCTATGGACGCGGACATCGCTAAGGTGTTCTTGGACGCCGTAGAGCAAGGGGTAGACATTGACGCACTCAAGCAAGCAGTCACAATGGCTGCAGGTCAAAGAGCTGCTGCGCCTGGAAACGGCGCTGGCAGCGGCACTGGAGAAAGCCCTGACGTCGGAGCTGCGTAGGGCGCTAAGCAACGTGGCGAAGGCTAACGATGTGGTAGAAGTTCGCCGCCACCAGGGAGAAGTCCGCGCACTGAATGCGGTGATGCGGGAGCTAGGGTGCAAAAAACAAGCCACTGAGCTTGACATTGAATAACGACACAGGTAAATAACCACCATGAGCGAAGAAAACGAGTTCGACGAAGCATTTGACGGAGCGTTCGCCGCAGCGACAGGCGGGGAACCAGCCGCCGACGTAGAGGTTCCTACCTCCCCCGCCGCCGCGCCCGCAGCAGAATCCACTGATGGGGATACGCCGGTTAAGGACGAGCCCGCAGCAGAATCCGCTGATGGGGATACGCCGGTTAAGGACGAGCCCGCAGCAGAATCCGCTGATGGGGATACGCCGGTTAAAGACGAGCCCGCAGCAGAATCCGCTGCCTCTGGCGCGGACGGTGACGTCCCCAAAGCGCCAGCCGCCGTAGCCCCCGTGGTCCCTGCCCCGGTACCGCAGCCCCCGCTGGATCCGCAGTTCATCGCGCAGGCGGTAGCTGAGCAGATGCGCAAGCAGCAGGCGTCCCCGGACCCTGCGCCGACCGCAGCACCCGAGGCGTATGTGCCGAAGACTGCGGACGATTTCTTGACAGCTGAGCAGAAAGCAGCGCTCGCCGTGTTCGATAGCGACTGGAACGACGTGGCCCCCGTGGTCCGTGACCTCCTGGCCGCGACAATACAAGCCGAGCGTGCTAACATTCGGCAGGAAGTGATGGCAGAGGTAGGGCAGACTCTGGCGCCGGTTCAGCAGCTTGCTGCTAAATCGCAGGGCGACGCCTTTAACTCCGCTGTCGAAGCGGCCCACCCCGACTGGCGCGAAGTAGCGCAGAAGTTGCCGGAGTGGATCGAATCGGACCCCTTGGTACGCGACCGTTTGATGGACGTTTACCAGAATGGGACCGCGCAGGAAGCGATTAACCTGATCTCCAGGTTTAAACAAGCGACAGGCCAACCGAGTGCAGCGCCAGTTAAACCAGCCTCGCCAGCCCCGCAAGTAACGCCTAAAGCAGCGCCGTCCAAAGCAGCCTTGGCTGCTACAATGGCCCCGCCACGGGCTCAACGCAGTGCAACAACTGCAGCTAAGGATCCCGCCGACTTCGATGCGGCGTTTGAAGAAGCTGCGAAACAAACTGGTTGACTTGACCGACTGGTAACTAGAGGAAATACATCATGGCTTATGCAGGCAATGCTTACGGCGACCTGACTCCGCGTCAGTCGGCCTTCTCCGTCGTTGAGTTCTTGAAGCGCGCTCTACCCCTTTTGACTATCGAGAAGTTCGGTACTCAGAAGCCGCTGCCTAAGAACGAAACCAAGACCATCAAAATGCGCCGCTACTTCCTGATTGGCGGCACTGGTGCGTACTCCGGTAACGCCGGCGCGTACAACATGCCGTTGGCTACTACCCCGCTGACCGAGGGTGAGACCCCCACTGGCACCAAGATGGGCTACAAGGACTACTCTGTAGACATCGCGCAGTACGGCAACTGGACTGGTTTCAGTGACTTCGTGCTGGATCTCCACGAGGATGTCCCGCCGGTCATCAAAGAGTTCAGCGACATCTTGGGTGAGCAGGCAGCTACCACCAAAGAGACGCTGACGTACAACGTGTTGAAGGCGGGTACCAACGTGTTCTACGCCAACGGCTCCGCGCGTACCAGTGTGAACACTCCGATCACCAAGGGTATGATTCGCCGCGTGACCCGCGCGATGAAGAACCAGAACGTAATGAAGATCACTACTGTTCTGGCCTCCACGCCGAACTACAACGTGCAGCCAATCGAAGCCGCATACGTCGCGCTGGTTCACCCGAACTGCGAGAACGACGTGCGTGAGATCGACGGCTTTATCAACGTCGCCAACTACGCGCAAGGCAAGGCGTTCGAGGGTGAGATTGGTAAGGTGGAAGACGTTCGCTTCGTCAGCTCCACCGTGTTCACCGCGTTCGCAGACGGCGGCGGCGCCTACGCTGGCAGCGGCACTGACATGCTGTCTACCACGGGCACCAGCGCTGACGTCTATCCGATCCTGTTCCTGGGTAAGGAAGCGTTCTCTATCATCCCACTTCGCGGTAAGGAAGCGGCCATGATGAGCGTTGTCTATCCCAAGGCGTCTGAGTCTGACCCGCTGGGCCAGCGCGGCGTAGTATCTTGGAAGATGTACCACGCTGCTATCATCACGAATGATTTCAACATCATTCGCGGCGAAGTAGCCGCCACCGCGTAATGTGGTGAGCTAGTCGACAAACCCCGCCCAGTGCGGGGTTTGTTTTGTCCAATACTTGATCAAACCGCTGTGTCAGGCGATACTGCGACCCATACCAAACAAACAGGGCTTGACTCCAATGGATAGAATCTATATCGAACCTGCCGAGAACGGCCTAATCCTCCGCTACGACGACGACAAGATCCGGGACGCAAACCGGAAGAGCGGGTCGAAGTGGAAGGATCCCGAGGTTAAGAAGGTGTACCCCGATGCAGCGAGCATGCTGCAGGATCTGACCAACGTTCTCCCAACGATGAAACCACGGACCGCTAGCGCAACCGACGAGTTCGCTGAGTCCTTCGCAGAAGCAACCACCAAAGAGTAACCGCAATGACGACTGAAACTGAGAGCAACGAGCCAACCGAAACTACAGTAAAACCGCAGCAGCCCACCCCCCGCACCAATGCAGGGAAAGCAGCTGCCAAGTCCAGCAAGGGTAAGTCGACTGCCGCCAGCAAAGCGGACGCCGAACCTGCTTGCGTGGACCTCACTAAACCTGCGGACCACGAAGACGAGGACCACCCCCCGGTCATTATGCGGCTGCACTCTAGCGACAAGTTCCCCCCTAATGGGCAGCCGTTCGGCGTCAATGGGCGGTTCTTCGCGCTCAAAGCGGACGTGTGGTACCGAGTGCCTGGGTTCTTGCCACTGAGCATTTCTGACGTCGTGGAAGACATGCCGATCAAGGACGAGAACGACCGTTTCGTTGGCACCCGAGCAGCCAAGCGGTTCCCATACGAAATCTTTAAGGCGTAAACCATGACCCTCCGAGAGCTGCTGGAAGAACTTCGGTCGCAGATCCTGCGGGACACTTCGTCGGCCGTAGGGGCAGCAGCCTCGGAGGGCGCACTGCACTCCGACGAGTCGCTTATTAACTACATCCGCGACGCGGAAGTTAAGTTTGCGATACGGACTGCGTGCCTGCGGGATAGCCGCACTGATTCTGTGTGCCTAATCACCTTGGTGGAGGGGCAGTCTGAGTACGACGTGAGTAAGCGGATCATCAACGTGTTCGGTGCGCGGTACGACGGGCGCATTAACTTGGGGCCGATTGGGTTCACCAACGAGATAACCCCCCGCGCTAACCTGTCTCCCAGCGTACCAACCCAGTACAGCACCACCCCCGGAGAGCCGCGATTCTTCTACACGGACTCGGGCAGTGGCGTCATTGGCGTGGTGCCAGCCCCAGGCCCGGAGCACGCCGGCAAGACCATACGACTGACTGTTACGCGCAAGCCCTTGGTTCCTCTGACTAAGTCGAACCTGTCTGCGGAGCCCGAGATCCCGGAGGAATACCACTTGGACCTGCTGGGGTGGGCGGCGTTCCTGGCGTTGTCTAACAACGATTCGGAGATCAACGGGGATCCAGCGAACATTTCCATTATTATGGCGCGCAACAACGTGCACAAGAAACGGTTCAACGACGCCGTGGATGAATGCAAGACGCAGATTAAGAACGCTAGCGCGGGTACCGTATCTTTCGCTACCCCCGGCGCAAACTGGAGATAGGCCATGGCTACTGTTATAGACCCCCGCACTGGACTGCCCGTGCAGGTGCCCTCGCGCACTGGATTGGCAGCGGCTACTCAACCCAACTTGGGCGGTCAGTTGGCGGATACTATGTACTCCAAGCTACCTAATCGCGCGGGCGCGCAGATGCCGGCGCCAGCGCGGAGGCAAGGGCTGGCAGCGGCTACTCAACCCAACTTGGGTGGTCAGTTGGCGGACACTATGTACGCGTCTCTGCCGCCATCCACGTTCGCGCAGATCCCCGTTGCCGCGCCCAGTACCGCACCCACTACTGCGCCGGTCGCCCCCGCTGCGGCAGCACCAGCTCCCGTGGTAACGCCAGTGGCTGAGCCAGTAGCCCCGTTGGATGTGGCGTCGTTGAACCGGCAGGTAGCGGAGCGCATCGAGTTGTCGCGCCCCGAAGCTGGGATCCTGCAGCCCGCAGAGCGCGGCAATTATAATCAGTACAACACGGATCAAGCCGCGTTGGCGCAACGGGCAGCCCCCACCAACGGAATCAACTTCGGGTTCGGACCCGACAATACTGCCCGCGACTACCTAGACGCTGCGGCCGTACGTGACGCCCAAGCTGCGGAGCAGGCTGCCCAGCGCAGAACTACTGCTCAGAACAACATTCGCCGTAGCCAGCTAACGAACGCCGCGCAGAGTGACGACGTCAACGAACGCCGCGTCGCGCTGCAGTCTCTGGCAGCGCTCGACGCTGGTGAGCAGCAGGGTGCTTCGGAGTTGGCTAACACGGGTCGCGCACGTATTAACCTGCAAGGGCAGATGGAGCAGGCGAGGACTGCGGGGGACGCGGCGGTGCAGGCCGCTCAACTTCGGTCCCAAGGTACACTGGCCGGCGCTGCCCTGGGGCGAGAAGCTACGCTGGAGGCTGCACGGATAAAGGCGTCTGGTGGCGTGGCTACTGAACAAGCAAAGGCGACCAGTCCGACGTCACTACTGGCCGCGCAGCGAGCCCAAGGTGAGCTGCAGCGCCAGCAGATGATCAACGACGCCATGCAGGCAGGCGACATCGAGACTGCCATTGCACTCGCCGGTGGTGGGCGTGCGTCCGATAAGGCGTATACTGACCCCATCACTGGGGCGCCCCTGTCTCCCGAGGCGATTTTCCAACTACAACAGCGCCAACTGCAGCAGTTGCAGGGCCAGTAACACCACAAGACGAGGTAGGAAATGGCCGAGCAATACAGCCCAGGTCTACTTGCACGAGCTTACGAGCTGCAAGCCGCAGAAGCCGCGAGACAGAAGGCAGCGCAAGCAGCAGCCGCGCAGGAAGCCGCAGCAGTACGCGAAGCTACACGGGACCGCACAGCGGGGGAGTTCGCAGGAGACACTGCGGCTGCCGCGTTGCAGACAGCGGTGGGTCTTGGCGGCGCTGGCTACGGGTTGGCGAATATGGCTACCCTTGGGGTGGCCGACCGGGTGCTCGGACTGTCAGAGAATTTTGACCGGACGCAGGACATAGTGGAGGGGTTCAAGTCTGCCCCGCTAAAGGCGCGCAAAGCGGAAATGCAGCGCAGGTTCGACGAGGAAGGGGTCGGCGCTGGCGCAGGGTACTTGGCTAGCACCCCATCGGTACTGGGAGACTTCGCTGTTCAGTCTGCCGGGTACCTAATTCCTGGGGCTGCCGCCGCACGTACTGCGGGTAGGATCGCTGCCGCTGGTACCGCAGCGCGGGGTGGGTCGTCCCTAGCCCAAGCGGGCAACGCCCAGCGCGCGGCTACCCGCGCAGGTCTGGTGGCCCAAGGCGGGCAGACCGCTGGATACATGAACATCGACGCCATCAACGCTGCACGCGACGCTGGCCGGTCGGAGGGTGAGCAACAGGCGTACGGTTTGGGTGCTGGTGCAGTAGGCGCCGTGGTAGGCCCAGCCATATCTAAACTGACAGGTGCTGCCCAGCTGGAAGCCCGTGCGGCCCAAGCGTTCGGCGGGGCGGCGGTACCGGCAGGTGCATCTGGACTAGCCAGTCGTGTGGCTGTAGGTGCAGGACAGCAGGCGGTCGAGGAAGGTGCGCAGGAGTCTTACGAGCAGGTAGTCCGTAACATCGCTGGTGGTAACGACCTTGGGGATCAGGTTGCGCAAAACGCGGCTATCGGTGCGATCCTCGGGTCTGTACTGGGCGGTGGCATGGGTGCTACTGGGCGCAGTGTTGGGGCGGACGAAGCTGCTAAGCTGCGCACGGATGTCGAGCGCGAGCTACTGCGGTACAACATGGACCAGAGGGGCGTACTGGCCCCTAGCGCGTTGTCCGACTGGACTGGCCCTGCCGGTGCCGGAGACAATGCGGCTATTCTTGACGCGCAGACCGCAGCGTTGTCTTCGCAGCTACCCGTGGTTGGTGAGGGTACCGCCGAGGAAGTGGCTGCGGTTACTGGTGCGGAGCAGATTGACGTCGCCGCTGCCGCCGAGGCAGGACAACTAGACGCCGAGCTGGAGGCACTGGCTCGGGACCAAGACGCTGCCCAAGCCCGCGAGACCACTGCCAACGTGGATGCTCCGCTATCTGAGCAGCTGCCGCAGGTGGAAGAACTCACCGGCGCTCGCCGTATACTGGCCGAGCGCGGAGCCACACGCATCCCCCGTGCTCAGGTGCAGGAAATCGCCCCGGAGGAAATTTTCCTTGGACCAGACAATGCAAGTGCCACCGATACTTATAAGCAGCGCGCTCCATTGGCAGGTGTGCGCCAGCGCTTTGGTGAGGATACTGCGGCAGCCGAGGCCCAACGACGTGGCCCAGATGCCCTTCCACTGGAAGACGTGCAGCAGTACTTTGGCGCAGCAGAGGCGGGCCGCCAATATGGCAAGCGCCAGCAGACCGCCGCCGAGGTGGAAGCGCCCGCCGCGCCAGTCCCGATTGACCTGAGCGTGCCGAAAACTAAACGTGACTACCTGCGGGATGTTCGCGCCGCAGTCGCCGGCACTAGCGGGCAGGATCCCAAGCGCCTGAGTGGCAAGGCTTGGAATGAGTTGCTTGCCGGCGCAGCTGCGGAAGGGATCGCCCCCACCAGCCCAGACTTCGCTGCCTACATGGGGCACCACGCGGACTTAGCACTGCGCACTGCCAACGAGCAGGGTACAGCTGAGTCCAGCGTCATGGCCGCCGTGTACAACGCGTATCCGCTGACAGCCGAGCAGCAGCTGGATGCCTCGGACCGCTGGGGTGGATTGCCCGCCACGGAAGCATCAGAGGACGCTATATTCGGTGCTCGCCCAGAGCCCAAGGTTGCGGACAGTGACATCGTTCGCCCACCTGCCGGCCGTGAAACACTAGGATCCATGCTCGCTGCCCTTGGGGGCATCAGCATGGATTATCAGATGGACATTACCGGGGACAAGGGCAAGAAGGCGAACAAGGGGTACCGTACGGGTAACCTGTTCCAGCGCTCCGGCACCAGCATAGACGACGCGGCCAAGGCAGCGTGGGAAGCTGGGTACATGACGGACGTGGACTACGCTAACCTGGGTGGGGTGCCTAAGCTGACTGAGCTACTGCAGCGCGCGTACTCAGGTGAGCCAGTGTTCCCCGTCGGGTCTCAAGCGTTCGAGAACCAGATGGAAGCGCAGCTGCTGGAACGGCAGCAGACTGAGGCGGCTGAGGGTGCTAGCGCACCAGCGCAGCAGCAAGAGCAGGATGGTGAGACGGATACCACGTTCGCGGACCACTTGCAGTCGCTGTATGTAGCAGGTACCGCCGAGGAACTGAACCGCACGGTCATCGGGGTGCGCAGCAGCCCAGCGTTCGCTGAGTACTCCTATGAACAGAAGCTGATCATGGAGAACCGCATCGCGGAGCGCTGGAGCGAGTTGGATGGCATCGACTTCCACTTAGCGGACACAGTTGCTCCCAAGAAAACCACGGTGGATGCGCGCCGGTTCGACACCATGGTCAAGTCAGCTCCGGCTAGACTCGGGGTGGAGGTAAGTGGGGTCTCTACGGTTGCGGACCTCAGCGCTGTGCTGGGCCGTCAGATGCCCGCTAATACCAAGGGTGTCTACACCCAAGAAGGGCAGCTCTATATCGTGCGGGAGAACCACACGGACGTAAAAGACGTGGCGTTCACCATCGCCCACGAGCAGGGCCACTTGGGGTTGGATAAACTACTAGGCACGCACCTGCGCAGCGCCACTCGTCGCATGTGGGCCAACTCGGCTATGCGCAAGCGGATCCAGCAGAAAATGCTAGACCTGAAACTCAATGCGGAAGGCGAAGCAGCCCCCGCAGCCAGCCGCTCCTTGGCCGCTGAGGAAGTGCTGGCAGACATGCTGGCGTCTGGCGAGCGCATAAACAAGGACGTATGGGCCAAGCTGCGCGCCGGGGTCAAAGAGTTCTTTGCCAAGCTGTTCGGTGTGAGCGACTACATAGTAACCAACGGGGAAGTAGACGGGCTGTTGCAGTCTGTCGCCCAGGTTATCAAGGGTGACGTCACCCCGGAGGGCGCACGCACCCCGGATATGCGCGCTTGGTTCACTGACACTACTAACGCAGCGAAAGCGGACGACAAGTTCTCCAAGGTCAACGCTGACCTGGACGCCACCATCGACGCAGCACGAGCGGAACTGTCTTCCCAGCGCCTGCCACCCGTGGCCGACTTCTTGAAGAGTGCGGGGGAAGCGTCTGCCACCAACGCGAAGACCCTTTGGTCACAGGTAAAGAACGGCAGTCTAAAGGACGTGCTGGTCAAGAACTTCATGCACCTAAACCAGCTGTCCGCGTTCTACGACAAGCTGTTCGCGGGGCGCATTGGGGCGCTAGCTGACGAAAAGTCCGCCATGGAAGCGGCGTTCAACAAGATGAACGCTCGGGATAACGAGCTGTCGTATGAGGGCGAGAAGCTGGGCAAGCAGTCAGTCAACGACTTCGCCCGCGAGTGGTCCGGGTTTGGACGCCGTCAGCCAAGCAAGCACCGTGCGCTCAACACCATGATGCAGTACTCCACGTTCTACAAGGTGTTCCCGGACCGCGCGTGGGATAAGCAGGGCAGCGTGGACTACAGCGCGGCTGGGTACACCGAGGTAGACCGCAAGGCCGCGTTGGCCAAGGTCCAGCAGATGTGGAGCGCTGTGGGTACCGAGGGGCAGTCGATCTATAAGCGGTCCCAGGCGATCTACGAGTCCCGTTGGAACGAGCGCTACGATGCGCTGACCAAGGAGCTGGACCGCATTGGCAAAGTGAACAAGGAGTACGGTGGCGACACCAGCGTTGTGGACGGGAAGATCGTCAAATACAAAGCGGACATACGCTTGGCGCTGGGTAAGTTGAAGGAAGGCCCGTACTCGCCACTCCAGCGCAATGGGGAGCACACCGTAGTGGTCACCGACGCCGGCACTGGGGCGGTAATCCACTTCTCAGCGTACGACACCAAGGAAGCGGCCCAAGCTACCAGTGGGTCTCTACGGGAGCAGTACGCTGCGGACAACTCCGCTGGCAACTACAACGTGATTGTGTCGACCCGTGCGGACTTCGACTCTCGCTTGGGCGGTACCAGCGTGGGGAATGTGGAGTCGCAGCGCCGCACAATCTTGGCTGACGTGGAGTCCATGCTGCCCGCAGGTATCGACGACGCAGCGCGGGCACAGGTGGCTAACACGGTGTCGAACGCACTAACCGAAGCGTACCTTGCTGGGCTGCCTGACCGCGCATTCATGAAGCATGCCAAGACCCGTAAGAACGTCGACGGGTTCGACCTCGATGCGTTCCGCGCTTTCGCGGATTACTCCCTGCGATCCGCGCGGGACATCGCGGGTATTCAGTTTGACGGGCGGATCGCCAGCGCGCTCAACTCGGTGGAGACGTTCGCTAAGGACATCACGCTGGGTAAGATGCGCCCCGACGGGACCAAGGGTGTTTACACCGGGGACACCGCGCTGATCCGTACAGTAGCCGACGCGGTTAAGCGCCAGCATGCGGCGAGCTTGGACGTGACTGAGAACAAACTGGTCAACGGACTGTCGCAGGCGGGGTTCATGTGGTTCATGACTTCCCCCAGCCAGATGTTCCTGAACGCCACCCAGACCCACTTGGTAGCGCTGCCCCGTTTGGCCTCCCAGTATGGCGGGGGCCGTGCGGCGAAAGAGATCCACAAAGCCATGGCGCAGTTCGCCAAGTCGAAAGGCAGCCTGCTCGGTACCGACTCGGTACTGCGTAAGAGTGGGGAAGTCCGAGATCAGGTGATGCTGGACGTACTGCAGCAGCTGCATGACGAAGGCCCGCTGGATCTCACGCAGGCGCACCAAGTGTCTGAGTACGCTGGTGGTCGTAATGCGGCACTGACTCCCTATATGAGCAAGGTGGTGGAGTTCGCTTCGATGTTTATGCACCGGTCGGAGGTATTCAACCGGGAGGTTACGTCCGCTGCCGCAGTGCGGTTGGAGTTGGATAAGCGCGGCGGCTCACTCCCAGCGAAAGGGTCCGCTGAGTACGACACCTTGGTGGCGGAAATGACCAAGCTGGGTACCCGCGCCATTGACACTACCCACTACAACTACGCACAGTCGAATAAGCCCGCAGTCATGCAGGGCGCCGTGGGCAAGTTGGTGTTCCAGTTCCAGCAGTACCGGTTCCACACCCTGGCTATGATGGCCCGTGACATCCGCAACGCGCGGCTGGGCAAGGCAGTTATGGACCCAGTAAATAAGGCCATGGGCAAGGACGTCGTGGCCCTCAGCCCGCTGGATGCTGAGGAAGCACGCGAAGCTCGAGCTGCGTTGTCTTGGCTGCTCGGCATGCAGCTTGCATTCACCGGTGCTGCAGGGACAGTCTTGGCCCCGTTCGCGTTCGGCATAGCTGACGCGTTCCGGGACGATGACGACCTGACAGACAGCCGCACGGACTTCATTAACTACGCTGGCAAGTATATGTCGCACGGCGTGCTCGCGGGGCTGGTGGACACGCAGCGGGTCAGTGCTGCTACACTGATACCCTACTATGGCGAGAAAGGGTACGAGCCAGTGGGCGGCAAATCATCTGACCTGTTCGAGTATCACCTGATGCGGAACCTCGGCCCGTGGGTCGGTCTGCTGGGCGATGCTGTCAACGGCGGGTCCGCACTGATGAACGGCGACGTGTACAAAGCGTCCCAAGGGCTGCTGCCTAAGCCGTTCCGTGATGCTGTCAAGTCGGTGAACGAGACCGCTGGGGGCATCCGCGACCAACGAGGCGTGCTGTACGCTGAGCCTAGCGCACTGTCGTCTGTGACCAGCTTCCTCGGTCTGCGCAGCGCTGAGCGTCGTGACGTCGAGGGGGTGCGGTCTTCCATCTACCGGGCGAATAAGATTTCCAGCAACGCCCGAGATCGCTACCTGACTAAGCTAGCCTTGGCTCAGTCCGAGGGCGACATGCAGGGTATGGCGGAAGTCCGCCAAGAGATCCAGGCGTGGAATAGTAAGTACCCGGATCTGGCTATCACTGGGCAGGAGCAGCGCCGTGCGATAGTATCGCGTGCGCGGGCGCAGTCCATAGCCAGCCAAACCGGAGTCCCTATGGGTAGACTCCCTGGACCAACCATCGACGCGCTGCTAGGACGATGAGCAGCGCACCCCTGGGGAGACCTATATGCCGGCTTATAAGGGTAGACCGTGACTGTGGACGCTGACATCCAAGGACTTAAAGTTGGGCTCGCGTCGGTTACTAACTCGGTCGACAAAATGAGCGCGAAGCTGGACACCATAATGGCTGTCCAGATCGAGGTGGCTAAGCTGCAGTCTGAGCAGCGCCAACTCACTTCGTCGCTGGAGCGCGCGTTCAGTGCAATAGGGGACAACCGACTGCGCATAACCACACTAGAAGACAAGGTGACCCGGTCGTTTGGGTTCGTCCGAGGTGCTATGTTCTTCGGGGCCATCTTGTTTGCATTCATCCAGTGGTACGCCATAGACCAAGTAACGGAACTCAGGGCAGTAGGCCCGCAACTAACTGCAATGGATCGCAGGATTCTTTTGGTCGAGCAGCTGACCGGCCGATTTATAACGACCCCCGAGGGCAACAAATGAGCAAGTTCAAACTTAGCAAGCGGAGCCTTGGGCGTATGGAAGGCGTGCACCCTGATATGGTAAAGGTGGTGCACCGAGCCATCGAGCTGACCGAGACTGACTTTGGCGTTACTGAGGGACTGCGCACTGTGGAGCGCCAGCGCACGCTGGTAGCGTCCGGCGCATCCAAGACGATGAATAGTCGGCACATCACGGGTCACGCTGTGGATCTAGTGGCTTACATCGGCACGCAGATACGCTGGGACTTCGGCCTGTACTACAATTTAGCCGCGGCTATGCGCGCAGCTTCCAAGGAGCTGGACATCCCCGTGGTGTGGGGCGGGTGCTGGCACCTACTGCATAAGACAGACGACCTGGACGCGGCCGTGGCTGACTACGTGGCACGTAAGAAACGGCAGGGTGGACGTGCTCTGCTGGACGGCCCACACTTTGAGCTGTGGCGTGAGGTGTATTCATGAAATTGATAGACGACGTGCGCAACGCGCCTAAGTTCTGGAGCATCCGCCTGTCCGTACTGGCGGCGGCGCTGAGCTCCATGGAGGCAACCATGCCCCTGTTCCGTGGGACACTGCCTGACGGTACGTTCGCAGTACTATCTATGGTGGTGGCTATGGCGGCTGTCGTCGCCCGCACAGTTAAGCAGGAGCGGTTGAAGTGACTGTGCCTTGGCAGGCCATAGCGCTAGTCGTCGTGGCGTCTGCGAGCTTCGGGTCCGGGGTGCTAGTCACCCACTGGAAACAGGGTAACGATGCGTTCCACGAGCTAGAGCGAGAGAACGAGCAGCGCGCACTGGTGGACGGGGTTGTGGCAGCGGTAACTAAATCGACGGTCGAGGCCATCGGGGAGATCCAAATTGAGAACCGCAATGTTTACCAGCGGACGCGGACGGAAATCGTTCGTGAGCCTGTTTATACTGAGTGCTTGGTTCCTGCTGTCGGGAGCAGCCTGCTCAACGAAGCCCGCAGCCCCTCTGGTAGCGCAGGAAGCGCTGCTGCAAGAGTGCCCACCGATGCCACTAATCCCGGTGAATGACGCGGGGGAGATCCCAATGGGGGAGCTGACCTTGGCGGACATCGAGCTGGCTGGTATGTACCGGGTATGCGCGGAATGGCACCGGGGACTAATCAACGCAGTGAGGGCGCACCAATGAGTGAGTTTATCCAGCGGGAGAATTGGGCCAAGGGCATCAACAACCGGGACAACTCACTCGACGTGGCTGGCGGGTTCGTGCGCGACAGTGTGAACGTGGACCACTTGTCTAGTGGTGTGGTGGCCCTGCGGTCTGGGTTCCAGTCGGTGTACACCGGCACCAATGTTCGTGGGGCATTGGGCGTAGGTGACTATGTCCTGGTAGCTGACGGCGAGGATCTGGTGGCGTTCAACGCTGCTAGTGACTCCGCGACAGTGGTGGGTGCTATTGCCGGCGCCGGACTATTCGCAGGTGACGTGCTCAACGGCGAGCTGTTTTTCGCCACGGAGAACCAGTGCTTGCGATTTAAGCAGGGGGTTCTCCGCCGGTGGGGCGTGCCAACGGTTACTGCGCAGCCTGTCCCGTCACTTACCACGGGTGGGCTGATGCCTGGAACGTACCAAGTGGCTATGACCTGGATGAACGACTTCGGGGAGGAAGGCGGTACCCGAGGTGGGGTGTCGATCACGGTAGCCGAAGGACAGGCCATCGAGGTAACACTGCCAGCTATGACGGGGTACACGCCGCGCTTGTATGTCAGTGCGGTGAACGGGGCGACCTTCTACCTGCAGGACACTGGCGCCGGCAATAAGCGGGTCAACTCGGTGCGTGACGACTTGGAACGCCTAGAGACTATGCACCTACGTGAGCCTGTCCCTAGCGCGCAGATTGTCACGCAGGGCAGCATGATGCTCATGGTAGACGGATCGGTGCTGTGGAACACCATGCCGATGGCACCTCACTTGCGGCAGCCTATGCGTGGGTTCGCGCAGTTCGCGGAGCCTATTGGGTTCGTGGGTAGTGTCGATGACGGCGCGTTCGTCAGCGCAGACCGTACGTTCTTCCTGCGCGGGGTGGAGTCTGACGAGCCCCAGCTGGTGGAAGTACAACCTACTGCGGGGGTGCCGGGAACACTAACCAAGGTGCCCACCACCGACGGGAAAAGCAGCTCCCGTGTTGCGTGGATGACCAAGGATGGACTAGCGATTGGGTCCACCGGTGGCGCAGTTGAATTGGTAAGTCAAGCTAATTTCGCTCCGCAGTTGGCTGCCACAGGAAGCTCAGGTATAGTTGTGCACAATGGAAACCAGCAGGCTGTGACAGTTATGCGTGGTGGCAAAGGGTCGAACCCACTGGCGGCGTCTGACTCATACGAAGCGGAGATAGTACCGACATGAATGCACACGACGTCCAAGGCAATAGCGGCCGGTTAGGTTTCGTATGGCAGGGGGAGATTACACTGCCCTCTGGCATCATCCTCCCAGCGGGGCCGCCCGTTAAGAATATCATCCCGCAGGTGGGTATCAACCACTTGGTGGGGCTGCTGCGTGGTACCACGTCAGTCATATCGAACTGGTATGTAGGCGTGGGTGAGGGCGACTTTGTTCCCACGTCGGCAACCGATTCGTCCGTACTGCAGAGCAGCGTGCAGGAGTCCACTGCGTACAGTGAGTCTACCCGCCCTCTATGGAACAACACGTTCGACGGTACCTCGATCATCACCAACTTGGCGAACCGAGCGGAGTTCAGCTTCACGTCAGCCAAGCGTCTGTACACTGGGTTCCTTGCCGCATCGTCCACTAAGGGCGGCGCATCCAGTACCCTACTGTCGATAGCGCGGTTCACCAGTCCGTACGACGTACCAGCGGGCAGTACTTTCCGACTGGCTGTGTCCCTGACTCTGTTGCCGGAGGTCTGATCATGGGGATGACAGCGTACGCTACCCTGCAGACCTTGCAGTATCGCCTAACAGCGGAGACAGTCGACGCCCGCCCTACTGGGTGGGAAGTTAGCCTGCACTCCGGGGCTCCAGGTACCGACGGCACAGCGAACGAGATCACCGACGCTAACTACGTGCGTCAGTCCATCGGATTCGACGTGGATGTGACCAACCCGGCGCTGCCTTTTTTGGCAAACGACGCGCTTATTACTTTTCCTGCTGCTGACGCGGCGTTCAATGTGACCCATGCGGTCGTGTGGAGCACTGATGGCGGAGACCCAGAGGTCAGCCAGCGTCTGCAGGTAGACAAATCAATTGCCATAGGTGAGGCCGCGACCTTTGCCGTGGGTGAGTTCACCGTTGGAGGTAACGCCTGATGAAACGCAGCACAGGACTACGCAACTACTTGCTAGCCACGGGGTCTTTCAAAGGCGCCATGGACGGTAAGATAATCAAGATGTTCGGTGGCACTATCCCAGACAGCGCAGACGCTGCAATTGGCGGCGCTACTCTGCTCGCTACGATCACCCTGAACAACGACGGCACCACGGGGCTTACCCTGGCGGCGTCTGCGGCTAGCGGCCAGATCACGAAGAACTCCAGCGAGGTGTGGGAGGGACTTATCGTCGCTACTGGCACTGCTACGTTCTTCCGCATGCAGACCGCAGCCGACGACAACGCGCTGTCCACCACCGCTGTTCGCGTCCAAGGTACGATTGGGCTGGCCAGCGCGGACATGCTGCTCAGTAACACCACGCTGACCTCGGGCAACGTCCGTCGCATAAACTCGTTTGTAGCGTCCATCCCCGCAGGCTAAGAGGGTCGTCTGATGACCAACCGCCTAGTAAAGCTGGCGCGTAGCGAGTATGTACCAGCGGTGGAAGAGGTCATCGGGAACCCTGCGTACTGCACCACTACAGTGCGCACTGTCCCAGTCACCCGGCTGGTGTATGTGCAGTCTGGCCTGTCGCAAGCCGAAGCCCTGCAGTTCCTGCTAGACAACCCGGAGTACGAGGGTGTGTCCGTGGGGCAAGGGTCGTGGCAGCCCGTTACTACCTATGAGCAGCGCACCATTGTTCAGTGCTACCCAGAGACCCTTCCGGTCGAGGGGCGCGACTCAACCACGAATTACAACAACCTGCCGGGGTGGAACGCCGGTGCCCGCTCCATAGCAGCCACGTCTGGGGATCTGCAGGCTACGTTCGACTTCCTCACCAGTGGCGTTGGTATGGTTTGCGGGCTGGCATCCCCAGGCGCGGACACCTCCGCCCTTGGCTCTGTGCAGCATGGACTGATGTTCACCGGTGACACCCTCGTTGTGGTGGAGCAAGGCACTATAGTTGCGGACAGCGGAATCGAGCTGGACGTGGACACCGTGGTATCTGTCGTGCGCCTTGGCGACGTGATCACCTACTACGTGGACGACTGGTCCTTTGCTAGCACCGTGCCCTCCCAAGGGCCAGTGGTACTTATGGCTGTGCTGTACATCGCCGGTGACTACGTCGATAACCCGGTTATGACCCCGCTGGTGGCTATGTCAGCGCGCGCCCCGTGGGGCTGGAATGACGCATTTGAAGCGTCCGCAATGCGGGTATCTTCCTCTTGGGGTTGGGGTGGGTCAGCGGCACTGAACGACGGGTTCGTGGATATGCAGATCCCCGTCGACATGGTGGCTAGCGACTACGACTTCGCCGTGGTGGATATGTCTCTCGATGGGATGACCTTGCGCTTGGAAGGAGGGTTCCCCGAGGTGTCGTCCTCCACCGTGGACATGCAGATCCCCCTGGTTATGATCTCCCAAGTAATCGACGTCGACATGGTGCAGGCGGACGTGGAGTTCCCTGTAGACATGATCGCCGGCGACTACGACTTCGCCGTGGTGGATATGTCACTGGGCGGGTTGGACGGCCGCGCTGTGGTTAGCGACGACCCCGAGGGCACTGGCTCCGCAGCGGAGTTGCTGTTCGCCGTCGACGCGTACTCCAGCGACCCTGTTATCTACGCAGTACTAAACAGCACACTGCGCGCTGGATCCACACTGGACGTGCTGATCTCGATAGACGCTGCGCTGCAGGACTACTTGCTGCCCAGCGACGAGGCCAACGCCACCCAGGTGCTAACCGCTATTATCCAGTCGGGGATTCGCTGCAGTGATAGCGCTAGTACTATTCGCGCCGCAGTACTGCAGTACGTGACCAATATTGTCACTGGCGCAGTCGGTCGGTACGACGGCTACGACTTCTCCGGTTTCTGCTCTACCTCCCGTGCCAGTTTCGGGTGGAAGCCAACGGGCCTGTTCAAACTAGGCGCGATGGGTGATGACGGGCTGCCTATCCAAGCGCTGGTGGACTTCGTGGCCGAGGACTTTGACACGCCCACTGTCAAGCGCCTGCGCGCTGTGTACTTCGGGATCCACACGGACGGCCAGTTGCTCGCCAAGATTACGGACGACCGTGGCGACGAGGTTATCTACCACGTGGAGCCGTTCGGTACCGAGTCCAGATTGCGTGCGCAGCAGGGGCGGTCCGCTCGCCACTGGCGTCTGCAGCTGCAGATTATCGACGCAACCGAGGCGGACCTTGATAACATTGAGTGGGTGGCGGGATCTACTTCACGCCGCATGACGAGGTAACGACAGTGACTAACTACAGCGACACTACGGGCCAGCTCTTCGACACCGTCACCACGGCGCTGGATCGTGCGTCGCTGAGTGCCGCGCGTATCGGGGGCAGTGCTAAGCCGTCCCTGAAAGAGACAGGCTTCTCCCTCCAGATCCCGGACCTCAACATGGGGGAGCCGCCGAAGTTTAGCGACCTCTTGGACGGGTCCGATAGTGCGGGGGTGATAAACGCCGAGATCAATGACCAAGTGGATGAGTGGCTTGCGAAGTACTTCCCGTCCATTAACTCCGGGTTCCAGAACGTACCGGATGACTACCTGATCGGCGTTGTCAGTCAGACCAAACCGTACGGCGCGGACTCCACCGTTCTGGAGTTGGTATGGCAAAAGCAGCGCGACCGTGCGTACCGCACCTCGAACAGTGAGAAGCAGACGCTGTACTCGCGGTTCACATCTGCGGGATTCACTCTACCACCGGGCGCGCTGGTTGACGCCGTGGCTCAGTCGGAGCAGCGCGCTACTGACTCGATCCTGGACGCAAACCGCGATGTGGCACTCAAGGACGCGGACATCAAGGTGGACATTCTCAAGCACGCAGTGGGTATCGCTGCCAGTTTGAAGCAGGGGATATTGAACACCAGCGCTGAGTTCTTCCGCACTTACTATAAGGCGTACGACCTGGACGTGGATAAGATGCGTACCCGCGCCTCGGCCTACAACTCGTACTACCAAGCACTGTCTACCTACTACGGGGTCGAAGTGTCCATGGAAGGTCTGCGTCTTCGCGCTGGTCAGACCACGGCGGAGGTGGACAACAACATCGACCGTAACCGCATTAGTGTCTACGCCGAGGACGGCGCTGCCGGCGCTCACGCCCAAGCAAGCCGTGGCTTCGCAGACATTGCAGCCTCCGCCTCCACCGCAGCAGGCACGCTGGTGGCAGAGATCGAGACTGGCGGCTTAGCGTGATCCGGCGCTCGCTGTCAGTTGGCGGGGTCCGCTGGCTGCGGCGGGCTCAGACCTTAGCAGGCATCATCAAGGCCAAGGCGGGGGTCAAGCGGGAGGTTCAGGACGGGTATATCTTGGAGGGGCGCAAGAGTAATAACGTGCGTATCGCCACGGTGCTCGACCCACTCAGCCTGCTGTTCTTTGTCGGCCCTGGTCCGTTCGCCCCCACTGGTAGCTTTGACGGCGGGTACGGATCTACGGACACCCCCACTACTGAGATGGCCCGCGACAACCTGAACTGGTACTGGCATGTGGATCCACTGCCGCTGGCGGACACCCCATGTCGTAGGCTGTACACCGTGCGCCGTGCTAGTCTCCGGGCGCGCAGTGAGGCCGACGCTGATACCTCGGCAGAGTACAATGCGTTCCAGCACGGCTCCTTAGAATTCGATACTGGGTACCGCACCTACGGACTGTCCACAGCGAAAACGATCACGGTCGGTGGGTCGCAGCGCGTTGTGTACTACCGCACGGTTGCGAACCCCGTGTTCTACGCGTTTACGTTCAGCACCTACTACGGATACCCGAACGGGTCATTCAACGCGGAGGGTGGGTTCGTAACGTCAGATCCTGGTGGCGGAGCGTACGGCCTCGCCATGGACAGCGACTGGTTGGAGAACTACCTTGGCGACGGATCGCAGGTGGTGATGGATTGGCCCGAGGGGGGTACCAACCCCTACACCATCTGGACCAGTGACAGTGACGGTAGCCGGTTCCAAGCTCCGTGGATCTACGGATCACTGGTAAGCCATGGTAGTGGGCAGGCTGTGTGGCAGGTGTGCGGCCGCGTTACCCAGGCTCCAGGTGGAACCCGTGATTACTGGGGATCTCGTAAGTTAGTCGCCCTGCGAGTAGTGGTAACTGACAACGGCGCCGACGTGTCGCCTACTGCGGTACCGGGCGCAGTTACTTACTACGACCCTGCGCTCAGCAGTGACCCTGCCCGCGTACCAGACCCTGACGACTCCCCGGATATGTGGCGCCGCAACTCGTTCTGCGCTCCGGCTATCGGTCCGCACGGCGCCATGGTTATCGGCCAGACTGTACAGCAGGACGTTGGGTCGCTCGTGTCCCAGTACAGTGCCGTGCTGCTTACCACGTCAGGTGCGTTCGTGGAGCTCGACCTTACCGCTGTGGATCCCCGTCGCAAGACTTGGTTCATTGGGGGCGACGAGGTCGATGGTATCGTGTACATGCTGAACCCCTACCTGCGCGATGGTGTCATGGCGGTGGTCGACGCATCGAACGGGTCCGTCATCGAGGTAGCTGTGCCAACGTGGAAGGCTCCGCTGGCTACTGAGTCCGCAGGTCGCTACTCCGAGGACCACATGCGCAACCAAGTGACGTGGATCGGGGACAATCTGCTGGCGTTCCCCGTGGCTGACGCAACGGGACTCACGGTGGCGCTCGCTACTTACGACGTAATCACCGGCGCTGTGGTGGTGTCCGCGCCCATGTTCTCCGACACACTCACTAATATGCGCGGTGGTGTATCCAAAGTGGGCGTTGTGCAGCGCCAGATTACGGCCGAGGACGACACCGTTACCCCCGCTGTCCTACTCGCTGGCTACAACAATGGCACGCTGGCGTCCAGGGTAGCTACCGGGCGCTCCTATATCAGTTACGATTCTGGTGTAACATGGAGCCAGATCAGTTCTATCTACGGCCCGTCCAGGGCTATCGGCGTCGTCGGCAACGGGCTCTACTACCCCAAGCCGGGGCAGATGTGGAGACCGCAGGTGTGATCGACGTTCATGTTCTGACTCACAGCGGCACCAAGCCTGCGTGGCTGGAAAGATGTCTCCGCTCGCTTGCCCGCGAGGATGTTACCGTACACGTGGTCGCTGGGGTAGAAGGCAGCGTGGGCGCAGGGCGCGCGAAAGGATACGCGCTCGGCAGTTGTGAGTTCGTGAGCTACGTGGATTCAGACGACTACGTTATCCCCGGCGGTTACGCGCTGAGCTTGGAAGCGATGGCTACCCACAGAGCTGTCGTACCTCGGGAGTTCGTTGAGTACGGCGATGGCCGCAGGCACAGATTTACCAAGTCGGGGCACAACGGGGTAGTATATCGGCGCGCAGACATAGAACCGCTGATACCGGCGATGCATGCAGCACCTTACGCAGTAGACGTGTTGACGCGCAGACAGCTAAAGCCCGCGAAGCTCGAGCATATTGGTTACGTCTGGACAGTTCATAAAGGTGGCTGTCATTCACTGCTTTCACTAGAAACAATAATGCAGGAGGAAGCACAATGGCTTCTTACGGCCCGGTAATACTGCGGTTCTTCTCCTTCGACGAGAACACCTACAGCGTGGGTGAAGCAGCGGTGTTCACGCAGAGCGAAGCCTCGTATGGCGACCCGACTGCAATCTACACGAGTGTGTACCCACTCAACGAGGGCATCTTGTCCGTTCCCTTCGACTACACGGACACCGCCACGTCGATAAACATCCTCAACGATGACGTTCCGGACGGACTGGAATTCATCGACGTTGAGTTCATACCAGTTGTGGCGGGGGTGAGCTTCCCTATTGACCCACTGAACCCGCCGCCCGAGCTGACTATGGTACTCTCCAACTATTACGCTGGTGGTGTAGTACAGATCGGGGCGTACTCCGGCGGTGAGTTCTTTGCCATGGGTGAGCAGGAACTGACCATAGACGACAACTTCGGCCTGTACACCTTGTACCTGACCGCGCTGCCAGTGCCACAGGTAGCGTCGTTCTGGACCGGGTATGTAAACACTTACGAACTGGCTGACACGACTATCCCGCTGCCTCCGCCCCCGGATGTCGGGTAGTACTGGGTCGGGCAGGGCGGGTACTACGCTGGTATCATCACGCAACCCGGTGGCGACCAGTACCATATTATTGTGGCAGACAAGGCGCTCGAAGCATCTGGCCTGTCATGGCGGTCTAATTTCGTTACCACCCCCGGCGCTTACAGCAACATTGACGGCCCAGCTAACACCGCTGCTCTGGTAGGGATCGCCGCGAGCACCCCGGCTGCTGACTACTGCGCCGGCCTGACTGTAGACGGACACAGCGATTTTTACCTTATGTCTGGGGCTGACTATGACGACAACGTAGATGGCGGCTGGGAATTCTGTGATGCGTACTTCCTGTGGCAGCAGCTTGCCCCCTCCCGGAACGTGGAGAACTTTAAGTCAGGCCAAGCGCAGGCGTTTAGCTCAAGTGAGTTCTACTGGTCAAGTACGGAGTCTAAAGACGGGGGGGGCGTACTACGGCTATGAGGCGCAAGTAACCCGCCTGTCAGACGGGGCTGTGAACATATCATTTGTCACCGGCACCTTTGATCTTGTGCGACCTATACGCCGGGTGCCGGTGTAGCCGGGTTTGCGGCCTCTAAGCACCGGTACGCACGTGCGCGTAGTCAGTGTAGCGGACGATCTGGCGAGTCTCCGCGTCTCGCTGCTTGGTCCACTTCTTGATCTCGCGCACGGTGTACACGGTGACTACCACGTCGTTGCGCACGATCAAGATAGCTCCGCCGGGGGTACGGTGGTACGTGCACTGGGGGTGCCACTCGCTGCCCTGTTTCTTAGCCAGGGTCAGGCGGCGCAAGCAGTTGACTATGGCCTTGCTGGGGCGACGCAGATCCTCCAGCTCCACCAGTGCATTCAGGTGAGGGCAGCGTTGGCGCCACCGGTTCATCGCATGATTAGAAAAGTTCATGGGCGGTAGTACCTCCATAGGTTCTTTATTGGTTTGCCTTTGCTCCGCGCGTACACCACGCAGTTGCCTGTCCCACCGGCGGTACCATCATGCAGTGCCAGCACCGCAGACGTGTGGTCCACCATCCACTCGTTGCGCGTCTGCATCTTATGTGCGGCGTACCCGCCCTCACAGACGTAGACTATCTTGGACGCGTAGCTAAGGTACAGGCGGTACAGCTCTTGGCTGCGGGATGGCCAGTTACCCTCCTGCCCATGGAACGGCACAGCGGCGAGGAACGGAATGCCCAGGTCCATGCACGCTGCGGCCACTGCTTGGTCCCACCCCAGCGCCATACCGGTGACCACCCCGGTGGGGGCGATCTCCTTGAGGTGGGTGTACGCCAGCCGCTCCAGTGCTACCTGCACCGACCGATCGTATCCGCCGAGCTTGTCCGGGCGGTGCCCGGTGACGCAGATTATCTTACTCACTGGCGCGCTCCTGCCGGGATGCGGGGGCGCCCCCGCAGTGGCGGTAAACCCACTTACTTTTGCACCCAGGGCAGAGCAGCTTAACGGCCATCAGCGCTTCGTCCAGCAGCGCCTTAGTCTCGTCGCATTGCTGCTCAAGAGCCGCTATCCGCGCCTTGTCTGCTGCGCTCGCTGCCCCTTGCTTTGCTGCTGTCTCACATGGTCCGCACAAATAGCCAGCCACGCACCTCTCTCCGTGCCCTGTAGTCCGTCCGCAAGATTTATCGCTCATGGCTTTGCTCCTTGGTGCCCGGTGCGAAACATTTCCTGGATGGTCCGCAGGTCTTCATCTAAGGGTTCGTGGCGAAGGTAAAGCACTACAGCTCTCGGGTGCCCTGCGTCCCGGCCGATGCCGGAAAGCTCAATTGCGGCGGGGGCTGGCGATGGTTGCGGGGCGGTGTAGAACGGGATGCCAATGCCTTTCTTGCATTCCCACCAAATTCGGCGTGGCCTTCCGTCTATAAGCTGGCCCGGCTCGCTGCTTTCCGCAACCCACGCCAGCGGCTCCTGCTCCACCCGCTCAGCAGGCGTGGGGGACGTGCGGCACACCTTGCAGACTATGCGGCGCTTGTGTCCATAGAACGATCCTTTGCAGTTGCAGCAAATGCATTCGTACTTACCTTCGCCGCCTGCGTAGTCTTCTGGGAAGCTCTTTGATTCTTCACTCATAAATTTCTCCGGGTGGGTAATGCCGCTGCCGCGCTACTGCACGGCGCCTGCGGGTTCGATGTAAGTGCCAGCGGCTACGCTGCCAACGATGGATGCGCTGCCAGACAGCGCGGGGTTGTTGAAGTCGATCAACCAGCACCACGTCTGGGCGCCGCTGAACTGAGTGCCTTTGCCCAGCGTCTGCTTGCGCGCGGGGTCCAGCAGGATGTTCTTCGACATCAGCTCGCCCTGCACTTGCTTGACGTCCATGCCCCTGTCCTGGCAGAACTTGCGGAAATGCGCCCGGTCGAAGAACAGCTTGCCAGTGTGGCGTTCCAGTCGGATTCGGAGCTGGTCACTGGATGGGTGGATGGACACTTGGGCCAGCGTAGTGCCTGCTGCTTCGCTCTGCAGCACCAGCATGGCACGCAAGTTGCTGTTGATATAGTCGGACACCATCGACTCAGCAGTGCGGACAATGTCGGTAATCGTGGTACGCATGCCCTGGATGGTGCGGACGGAGAACGCGAACAGCCGCGCTATGTCCACGTTGGTCATGCCGATCTCGTTGGAGACCTCGAACGCAGCCAAGATGGTGGCCGGCACGGCGGACCAGAACCGCTCCGAGCTGCTGACACCCGCTGCCTTATCCACTTCGCGGATCCACTCGCGCACTCGACCGTGTACCTTCTCCATGTTCTGGATGACGGCGCGGATAAAGGGTTCACCTGCTACACCATAGTGGTTGTTGAGCTGGTCGAAGTTGGCGTCGGCCTCTTCCTTAGTCAGTGTGTTTGGTGGTACCCGGTATTCAAATATGCGGCTGGCTTCCGCCGAGGCGTCGCCCTTCGCCATAGACAACCTGCTGTGCAGTGAGGCGTTGGATGTAGACAGTAGCATCGTGTTCCAGTTGCCGAAGTTCTCCTGTGCTTGGCCGTTCTGCTGCAGCTTCTGGCGGCCCTGCCCCTGGGTGATGGCGTACGCCAGGTCACTCACGCGCTCAGGGTCCAGGTTGGTGATCTCGTCGTGTGTGACGGGCAGGTTGTTGAGCGTGCCGATCTTGGCGTAGAAGCCCTTCCACGTATCACGCTCCATGTTCACCCAACCCATCGTAGGTCTGCCCCAGATCGAGTTAGCACACAACGCTGCTGAGGACTTGCCTGTGCCGCGATCACCGACGACGGACACGATGGCACCATTGAAGTTGGTGAACCTGAACAGTGGAGCTGCCAGCCCCACTCCGAACGCGAACTGGTGCCCCTCCATACCAGGGCGCTCGAATATAGCGACGATCTTCTTCCACCCTTCCAAGTCACCCTTGGGCGGGATCCAGTTCAGTGCGTTGCGGATGTTCGTGCTCGGCTCGATGGGGGTGGACCCGGTTGCACGGACGACGAGGTCGGGCAGTACGAACGATGCGTCATCGTCCTGCCAGCCCAGCTGGGCGTACACGGTTTCAGCCCGCGCGCATTTCTGTAGTTCTCTTAGATAGGCAACCATATATTGTGTCAAAACCTCTACTTTGCCAGTGTCGACCATGACGCCTGCATCACCTAGCTTGCGGGTCAAAGAACGACGGTCATAGAAATCGGCGGCAGGGATGTTGCGCTCCTGCCAACCCTCGTGTGGTAGCCACATGCAGACGACTACGCACAGTGCGTCTTGGCGCTGGTCAAACACAAGCTTGGACGGGTAGATGTCGAACTCGTAGATCACCTCGTCGAAGTCGATCCCTGTGTCCTTACTGTCCATGTTCATAGCGATGTAGCAGGCGTCAGCCTCCCGCATCTTTACCCGCTTGAACGGGTGCGGTGGTGGGGGCAGCGCTACTTGCACCATCGCATTGGTCGCTACGTCGTGCACTTCCACGGTGGGTGCTGGCGCTGCTTCCAGCTCACGTGCTGCTTGCAGCGGCGTCTTGATGTGGCCCCGGTACTTGCAACCAGCGCAGAGCGTTGGGTTGTGCATTTCAAACGTGCTGCACAGGGTAGGGCCAGTGCCGCTGTTTTCGTGCTGGATAATCTTGCTGTCCACGTTGTCCACGCTATAGCCGGAATAGCCTTGGCTCATTGCGTGGATACCCTTGTGGCCTTTCTCCGCGAACCGCAGGCAGCCGATCATCGCGTACCACTGCGGCTCGCTGACTGCACCTGGGTTCTGCAGCTGCCACAATAACTGCGGGCACTTCTTGACCACGGCACTGGCAAGCGGTGGGGCGATGCCGGCCCCTTGCGCCGCGTCCACGTTAATATTAACCGCGGGGATCAGGTTGCGCAGGTGCTCTGGTATGGCGCCCAGCATGCTCTGCGGCTCGACGTACTGCTGTGGGACGGACACTGCGTACTGGTCTTTCAGTCGGTCGATCAGTCCAGTCATAAAGTCGGTGTCGCTGACCACGCCCTCGACGCCTACCTGGACTGGACGCGGGGTGCCCGTCTTCCAGTTGAACGTGCCGACCGGGCGTAGGACAGACGCAGGGTCTGACGTACGCGACGGGTCCGCGCGGAGCTTAGCACTGACTGTCAGCGCCTTGAGGGTCGCTGCGTATTTGTACCACTCCGACGCATCTAATGGCTGGGTGAGCGGCCAGTACACGTGGATACCACCGCCCGAGCTGGTGATGAACGGCTTGGGCAGGCCCATCTGCGCGATGAACGACTTGAGCGCGGTGAGCGCTTCGGGTACAGACGGGTACTTACTTGCGTCGTCCGGGCCGATGTCGATGTCCAACCAGAACGCCTTGGTCTGGTCGCTGTTCTTCCCGCCCCGGATCTTAACTCCGGCCGCGTCGCGCTGAGCCTTGTTCATGTGCGTGAAGTCTTCGCGGACTGTAGACAGCGCGAAGAACACATCGCGGCCATCGGTCTCGGACAGGTGCGACGCAGCAGCGGCAGCGGACTCGATGGACGGGTAGCAGGAGTGCTTGTGGTACTTGTGGGTCTCGCCGTCCTTTACAAATGAGGTCGGGACGGAGAGCAAATAGAGCCCTTCGCTCGGCCATACGAGGCGCAGAAAGTTAAGCGTATTCACACACGCCTCCTATTTTTTAGCGTTCAGTTTCAGGAGCAGGGAGGCGATAAGTTCGCGTCGGTCGGCGTGCTTGGCGGTGCTCTTGAATGAGTGGTAAGGAGTGCCACCCTTAGCAGCGTTGAACGCATTCAGTGCGTTAATGCCATCAGTTACTGGACGGGCCCGGTGCCAATACAGACGGTGTACTTCTGCGTTGCCTCGGGCAGCGCGGATCCAGCGACAGAACGTGTTCGGGTTAATGTTGAATATGGCAGCGCAATCACGGCCACTGGTCCCTGTTGCGGCGCAGAACGCCAGCAGCAGTGCCAGGAAATCGGCCCTTTCTTTTTCGTTTAACATGTGTTGCTCCTTGTGAGTTTGGGGGTCCGAAGACCCCCGCGCCTGACTATCTTAATCGTCGAAGCCGTCGAACACACTAGGATCAACGCCGGTCATTACTTGCGGCTGGTTCACAGGTTGCTGTGGAGCCTGCTGTTGCTGGGGTGCAGGCTGGCCGAAACCACCACCGCCGAACGCGTCGGGTGCTGATTGCTGCGGCTGCTGCTCGTACTGCTGCGGCTGCTGCTCGTACTGCTGCGGCTGCTGCTCGTACTGCTGTGGAGCTGCTTGCTGCTGTGGAGCTGCTTGCTGCTGTGGAGCTGCTTGCTGCTGTGGAGCTGCTTGCTGGGTAGTAGTGGGGCGTGGCGCTGCGCCACCCAGGCCCATTGCCTCGTCCTCAGCCATTTCCGCTTTGGTGCGACGCGCCTTACCTTCCATAGCCTTACCCGGCACACGGCCCGATGGCAGTACCGCAGGGATGCCACCTGCAGGTGCAGTCTGTTGCTGGGGAACCGCTTGTTGTTGTGGAGCCACTTGCTGCTGTGGAGCTGCGCCACCGAACACGTCGGCTGCAGACTGCGGAGCTGCGCCACCGAACACGTCGGCTGCTTGCTGCGGTGCTTGCTGCTGCGGTGCTTGCTGCTGCGGTGCTTGCTGCTGCGGAGCCACGTACTGTTGTTGCGGTGCTTGCTGCTGCGGTGCTTGCTCAGGGTTGTAGTTGTTGGGCGCAGCCGAACCGTAGCGCTCGACCGGAGGTGCCATGTACTGCTGGGGGGCTGCTTGCTGCTGGGGGGCTGCTTGCTGCTGCGGGGCTGCTTGCTGCTGCGGGGCTGCTTGCTGCTGCGGCTGCTCGTACTGCTGTGGAGCTGCTTGCTGTGGAGCCACGTACTGTTGTTGCGGCGCCTGCGGTTGGTGCGCAAGGGCTGGTTGGGCTGGAGCTGTGGGCATGCGCAGCACTTGGACGTCAGCCAGACCAGCGAACATCCGGGCTTCCTCGGTGCTGTGGCGCTCTACGACGACGGGCATGGCCTGCTCATTCACGTAGCCTACCGGGCGAAATTTCAGCTTGGGGTACGACGCGTCCTGGTCGAACGTGAATTCAGTCACGACCGCGAAGTAAGGAACTTGCGGGGGCAGGTTACGCAGGAACCCGCCAAAGTCGGCCATCGAGGCTGCGGGAATAGCCAGCCGCAGGATCTCGCCCCGTGGGTTATTCGGGTCGATAACAGCGATGGTCTTCTTGTCGGTGCATGCCTTGGACTTCGCCTGGGTCTGCGGGTTGATCTTCGACCCGAACACGTTCTGGGGGCACGCCGCGCAGGTACCGCACTGGGGCTTCTCACTATCTGCCCGTGGGGTAACACCATCGTCGGAGGCACACACTGGTGGAGACGCGTCGTCGTCCGGGTTCCACGCGGTGTCGTAGAACGTCTTGGTCATGCCGGGGTTAGCGTGCAGGATGACGAGCTGCAGGGCCAGCGCGTTAGTAGGCGTCTTAACCGAGCCTCGTACCACGGCGAAGCGGCCACCTTTGATGCTAATGTGGTTGACGGACTCACCACCGGTACCAGCGGCAGCGGCTTTGTTAGCTTCGGCAGCGGCGGTTGCATACTGCTGCATGTAGGCAGGGAGCTGCGCCTGCTCAAATGGGATTACTTGGTTCATTAGTTATTTCCTTTCAGGTTAGTTGGGCTATCGCCCGTTACTTACTACGACGGATTTCAAGCACGCGCTCAGACGTTACCTCGATGCCGTCAGGCAGATTACCTTCGTTCTTTTCCATGTACTCGTCGACTGACTTGGACGCAGCGCGCAAGGTTATCAGTTCGATCTGCCCCGTGCGCTTAATGAACGCGATGAACTTCTCACGGTCCTTTATGTTCACGAAACGCTTAGTCTTGGTGATCAGCGTGCCGGCATCGAAGCTCCCGCCTTTCGCACCGGTCTGGTTCAGCTGACCCAAGAGCCACGCTTCGCCTTTAGCCATTTCTGCTTTGATGCCAGCGGTGGCCTTCTTGTGCTCAGCGTCCATCAGGGCCAGCTTATCGCGGCGGTCCAAGATCCCTTGGATAATATCGTTGGTCAAGTTGCTAGGTTCGCCGCTCACGTTACACCTCCAGAGATTCAGTGATAGCCGCTACGCGGGCGGCCATCTGGTCCAGCTTAAACTCCACGTCTGAGATATTGCTGGCTATTGGTGACATCGGCGGCTTGGCCGCAGCTGGTGTGGAGCAGTCGAGCTGCCCGCCTGCCGGGGGTTTCATACTGACCGGGGCTAGGCGCTTCGCCAGCGTGGTAACTTCTATCTCCAAGGAGCTAACCGTGGACTGCAGGCGTAGTATCTGGGCAGTGATGGGGCGGTCTTTGCCTATGGAGGGCATCTTGGCTGGGCCGGCCGGTGCGGGGGTAGGTGTTGCACCGGGGTGAACAGGGCCACCCAAGCTAGGTGCGCCGCGCATGAGTTCTTCTTCTGTCATGGTAGTTCTCCGGGTTGTTGAATATAAATAAGGGCAGCTATGCCCTACGTGGATCACTCTAGTAGCTGTACTACTTTGTGTCAACTAATTAATTCGAGGGAAGCCCTAATTCGTTCTTGAACATAGCGAGCACAGCGTCCTGCATGCCCTGCTTAGTCTTGAGCATCGAGTACACTTCCAACTCCAGCGGATTAGATGCGATGCACGCTACCGTCATGGCGTTGACCTGCCCCGGCCTGTCCATGCGGTTGTTCGCCTGCTCGAATATCTCTAGGTCCATGACGGGTCCGAACCACACTGTCAGGTCGGCACGGGTCAGGGTGAGCCCGTGTGCTGTGGTGGCAGGGTGGGCTACCAGTACCTTGCGCCTTGGGTCTTGCTGGAACTCCGAGAATATCCGCTTACGTTCCGTGCGACTGACGCTGCCGTCTACTACCTCCACGTCGAACTGCGGTTCTTCGTCCTCCGACCCCTTGGCGTACTCGCGCAGGTGCTCGGCTACCCGCATCAGTGACTTGGTGTAGGGAACGAACACGATCACGTTGTTGCTGGACCCATCGACCAGATCCGTCAGCACACTCAGACGCGGCTTGGCGTCCAGGTAGTGCACGTCGCTGAACTGGTCGTACACCGCGCCGAGGGAAATCTGCAGCAGCTTCTGCATCTTAGTAGCCGCGTGCGCTGCAGTGATGTCTATACCGCGCACCTCTGCTACTAGCTCTTTGCGCATGCCGTCGTAGGCTTCGCGCTGCTCCTTGGTCATTTCCGCCATTAAGGTGGTGAACGTGATCGGCGGTATGTCCAGGCAGTCTTTCTTGCGGAACCGGATACTGGGCTGCAACGCGGCGCACGCGCGCTCGAACGCATCGGGCTTAGGGATCCACTTGTACTGGGTAATCTGGATCATCAGGTCGTCACGGAACGCGGTGAAGTACCCAGGCAGACTGCGACCCCCCAGCAGCTTACCCAGCCCCCACACCTGCGTTGGGTCTTTGGGGCACGGCGTACCGGTCAACAACCACATGAAGTCCGTGGGCTTGACCAATTTGCTGAACAGCTTGTGTCGCTTGGACTGGGAGTTACGGACTGCACCAGCCTCGTCGTAAATGAACAGGTTAATGTCCGCGCGCTTCTCTAGTTCCTTGGCTATAACAGCCAGTCCGTCGTGGTTAATGATGTAGAAATCGACGTCTTCTTTTAGCTTTTTCAACCGGCGGTCACGGCTGCCTGTCAGGATAGCGAACGAGCGTCGAGACAATAGGTTGCTTAGGATCTCATCCGCCCACACGCTGTCTATCGTGGACTTCGGACACACGATGACGCACTTGCGCACCATCTTCGTACGCATTAAGTAGTCCGCAGCCCAGATGGCACTGAGCGTCTTTGCAGTGCCCATTTCATTGAGGCAGATGCACCGGGTGTTCAGGGTAAAGAACTCGGCGGTGGTGACCTGATGCGCCATCGGGCTGGGGTACTTGCTCGGCCAATCATAGAAGTAGCGGATCGGACTAGGTGCTTTGATCCCCAGGTTGCGCAGTACTCGCGCCGCTTCAATGTCGAACTTGACCTGGGTATAGATGACCCCGTCGAGGGTTACGGTGCGCGACTTCGGTATGTACTGGGTAACTCGACCTGGGTCTCGCAGCTTTAGAACGAGCGACTTGGATTCAAGATGTACTTGCATTGCGCTCTCTCATGGTCTTCTCCACCGTTATCCCTTACTATCGTTCGAGGCCGTGCTGCTCCCACGGCCTGTGTCGTTGTGATTTCCCCTGACCGCCTTCAACCCGCCGGGGGGTTTTTTGCGGGGCCAGTAGACCCCTTAAACCGGAACTCCGTGTGGGGGGCCAGGTGGTACGGGCGGGAAAAACTAACGCTGCTCCCGTCGTCGCAAATGACCTCCGTAATCTCTTGGGTGTGCTCGGTGTTTAGTTTCAGCGTTGATTCCATGACCCCGAGGAAGCCGGACCGAGTCACCTCAAACCAGTCGCTCACGCGTTCCCCCGTGGCGTTTTGTAGCGCGACCTTCGCAGTAATTATGTTCATAGTCTTGCTCCTGTGGACTCCACAGCGCCCTCGATCTCCAAGCGCATCATTGTGATAATTAGCTCAATCATTTTAGGCGCCGCGTTCAGCGGGGGGATCTCGACCTTGTCGTACTGCACCCCCTGGTGGCGGAGCTGCGCTTGAATTGCACGCCGGCCGGATCGTAGTTCGGTTACAGTGGCCCAGCGGATGGGTAGGGTTCTCATGGGGTCTTCCTATCTTGGCGGTTGTTTCCAACGAGGGAGCGCTGGCCGAGGTCTAGCGTCCACTTGAACTCTGCTTTGCAGTCAGAGCACATGAGCTTGTCCATGCTGCGCAGCGCGCACAGTGGCCCGCCGCAGTCAGGGCAGGGGCGTTTAATAATCTCGGTCAAGTGTATATGCCTCAATGCCTTTTCAGTAGTAACGCGGATCTTGCCCGTTTGCAGCATCAGGTTCACCGTGGATGTGACCATGCCGAGTTCGTCAGCGACGCGCTCTTTGCTCCACCCGAGGTCGTTGATTATGGTCCACATTTCGTTCCTAGTCATTGCGATGGTTCCTAGAATGGTATGGAGTTGGGGTCGGTGTGGTCGATTCCGTGCTTCTCGCACAGAGCCAACAAGCGCTCGACCTCACGCTCCAGTCGCTCCTGCTCTGCGTGGATGCTTGACCGGTAGTTCTTGCCCCCGCCGTCGGAGTAGAAAACGGACTTCCACAGCTCGACGCGTCGGGTGGCCTCGACTGCGAACCAGTCGTCCTCCTTGCCCAGTAAGTAGTTAGCCGACCTCAGCTTCGACACCGTGTGTGCTAGGTCGTGGGCACAACGGCGGCCGAACTTCGTCAGCATTTCGTTCAGCTCTTTCAGCTCCGTGTCCGTGTAGCCACGGTACTTAAACCGCAGTCTCAGGTTACTCAGCATTGGTTGCCCCCTCCTGCCCGGACAGTGCTTCGTCAGCCAGCGCTATGACACCCGTGCTCGTGAGGTTCCGTGCGTCCCTTCCTATTCGGCGTAGCACCGCTTCCAACTCCGCTATCCGCGCCTTGTCTGCTGCGCGCGAGGCTTCGTGACCGTACTTGAAAGTGAGGGCGTAATCGGTGTTTATGTCCTGAGCTTCTTCGACCATCCGAGCAAGGACCGAACAGGCAACTGTCTTTTGGTTTTCACAAATCCGCTCAATCCTAGCCAATGGCGCTCCCCTGGCCATCGCCGCAAGCGTCTTGGTGATACGCACCTCCGGCTTATCAGTCATGTCGTTTCCTCGATCATGAGCAGGTCAGAATCAAGCACTTCACACCATACAACGTCAGGCGCATCTACCTTCGCAAACTGGTGCCAGTACCCGTTGCTGCTCCAGTTATGCCCTAGGTAGATTAAGCGCTCCGGCTGGTGCTTCCAGTTGTAGCGCCCGCCAACGGTTAGATCAGTCATGGCTTTGCTCCCATCCTTTGCAGCGGCACGGCGTACCGGCCTTGTTGAATGTCCCGCAGTGACGGCATTCGATGCGACCACGGCGGGCCAATTGGGTTATCAGTCGGTCGAGAAATTTACCGATCACGGCTCACCCCTCCTGCTGGCGGTGGGCGGCTAGTGCGCGGGCTGCGATCTGCTTCAAGTAATTCGGGTCAGACGAAAGCTGCTGCGCGTAGAATCCCTCTAGTTTCTCGTCACTTTTAAGCCGTTTTTTCATAAACGTAACCGGGCTGACGATCTCTTCCAGCGCCTCAACCAGCCCAGTAGTCCGAGACTCCATTTCGCGAAAGTGGGCAGCGGTGGCCAGATCAACCAGATGCCGGATGCGTTCAAGGTCTGCCGCGCCGCCTTGTGCCAGCCCAGCAACATACCTGTCAGTCATTTCCTTGTCATAGCCAAACACAAATCCGTCTGACCCATCGTTGTGCCGGTACTGACGCAACGCCTCAACCAGCCCAGCAACATCCGGCGCGGCAGGGGCTTCAAGTAGTCTGATGCGCTGTAGCTGTTGTTCGCTAATCAGATAGCGCGTCTCTTCTCCGTCTTCGTTTACCGGCTCGCTAATTCGGATCTCGTTGAACAGCGTATGCTCTGGATTGTGCGCGGCAGGGGCTGGCTCTTTGGCTTTCAACCAGTCGTGCATCGCCATCATGGCGTTAGCAAACCAGCCAACCATCAAATCGTGCTGACCTGCATGCCCTGGGAATGTCTGCACAAATAGGTCTGCCCACGCCTTTGCATCGGGGTTATAGTGAATGCTCCGGTCGTATTCGACACACGACGGTTGCCACGGGTCGGCAGGGGCTGGCGAGGGCTGGGTGGTGGTTGTTTTGCTACCCTCATCAATGAGGGAGGCAGGTTTCAAATAGAGCGGCGTAACTCCGAAATTTGGCCGTTCGCTGGCCACAACAAAATCGTGCTGATACCCACCGTCGCCGTCAGGCTCTGCGGTCGTCCATCCATACGGCTCCTGCTCCACCCGCTCAGCAGGGGCAGGGGCGGCGATGTAGTCGGAGTCTTGGAACTGCATCCACGCCGCTATACGATATGCAGAATAGTATGTTTCATCTGCTGTTCTGTAGTCGTAAGAGTGTTCATCGTAAAGCTCTTTAAGCACTACGCGCTGACCATTATCTAGCCTGGCAATAAACCACTCAGACCCATAAGGATTTGGCGGGCATCCATCGTGCCATACACCCTCCGGAACAAACCCCCGCGCCTTCTCAGCCTCAAGCGCCGCAACCCTTGCCAGCGCTTCGGTAAGGCGTGATTCCAAGTGTTCTGCTAGTGGGTTCATCTTATAAGTCCTCCTTACGTTCTACGAATGTTATGTCGGTGCGGGCGTACCGCGCGCTGCTCTGGGGCATAGTGGAGTGAGCTACTACCGCGAGCACTGCTGTGCAGTTGCTCAGCTCCAGCACCTTGCGGCCCGTGAGGGTCGTAGCACCCGGCAGCTTTACCCACCACGTCTCGCCTATTGAGGGGCTTGGGGTAAGGGACTTGAAACCCGCCAGCACACCCAGCCCCACCCGACGGCGGACCCGCTCCTGTGCCAGCTCGGTGCCGCTCTTTGTTGCTCCGGCAAGGCACTGGTCACACCATTCGGTACCAGTCCCATAACCTACGAACCCGCTGTCTTTGCATTTAGCGCAACATGGTTCACTCATTTCAGCTTCTCCGTCGGTACCCAGCGTGTCTCGCCGGTCGCCATGTCAGTCATTGTGTGCCCAGTACATAGGGCGCCTTTGTTCTTGCGTTCCAGGTGTGCTACTACCCGGACGTTGCTGCCTAGTACGAAGTCCAGCAGGGGCAGCGTGGTCATGTTCAGCACCATCGAGCTACCACCCCCAGCAGCGCAGTCGTCGAGCCATATCTGCTGCAGTTTGGTCACCTCGAACACGTCCAGCTTCTTCGCTTCCACCCCAATGAAGTGCCCGTCGGGGGCGCGGCGTACCAAGTCGTCCGGGCGGCCGTTCTTGCCCATGCCTGTCTGCGCCGCTCGGTCGTACTTAGCGTTGTGCTTTTTGTACAGTTTGACCGCTGCGTCCTTGACCTTGCCCTCGGGGGTAGCCATTATCTGCGCACCCTGGACCAGCAAATCGCTACGGCTTCCTTGGTGAACGTGGAGTAATCGTCGAACTCCACCCACGTCAGCTCTATCCCCCGCAATTTCTCGCACCCCCACCGGGAGTCGAAGCAGACGAACATAACAACCGTCCCGCATGCCAGCTGCGCTCGCATATCTTCCCGAGACACACGCACTACCGGGGCCGCTACTCCGTGCCTTTCCAAGAACTGGTCGAACCCTCGACGCGCACCTTTAGCACTGTCATATACCTTAGCAATAAGGGCACCCATACCTATCTCCTGTTGCGCCACCAATGGCGCAGGTCGTAGAACACATACACTGCTGCGACCACGGAGAAGTAAATTACCGCGATGGCGGCGGCACCTACTGCAAAGTGGACGAGCACCATGTTAAGCCTCCGCTAGTTTTTTGCGACGCAGCTTCTCTTTAGACTCGAACCAGAACTCGCACGTCTTGACGTCGCACCAGCCGCACAGTCCGGATGGACGCGGAGGGAAGGTGTTGGTCTCCCAAGCGCGCACTACAGCGTGGTACTTGCGGTCAATCTCGTTCCATATAGCGGGTAGTTGGTCGCGGGTGTGCGTTATCGGTTTGCCGATCGCTTCCTTTGGTGGTAGCTGCAACCAGATATATGCGCCCTTAACCACGTCGATCTCGGGGTAGTCAACCAGGGCGGACGCGTTGTACATAGTGAGCTGCGCCGGATCCTCTTTCTTCTTTCCCGATTTGTGATCGAATACCTCAGCCAGTCGCAGGTGAGGGTAGATGATAGTGACGTCGATCTTGCCCCGCAGGAACCCGAACTTGTCCCAGTAGCTGGCGCTTTCCTTCTGCTTGCCGATAGCGAACTTGCGCTCCGGGAGGATGGTGCCCCCCTTATTCGCAGCGCGCTGCAGCAGCGCATCGCTGACCCACTGGTAGTCGGTCATGTTCTGCCCTGTGCGCTTGTTAAGCTCAGGCGGGATGCGCACCTGCCCATTGCTCGCCACTGCCATTTCCAAATGGTGGTGAGCGTGGTCGCCCCATATCGAGTCGGGTGAAGACTCGAACTTCACGGATTTGAGCACATGCTTGGCCTCGTACATACGGGGGCAAGTCATGTAGGTGTCCAAGCTACTGTGGGTCTGCGTCGGTATGTTGATCGCAGGTATAAGTTGACTCATTTCGGTACGTCCTTATTGCACTTAGCGTAGGATCCGGTGGTTACCGGTACCCACTGGTATGTAGTTACGCGGCCGCTTACCCGCTCGCACCGCGACTCCTGAACCACCCCGCAATCTCGGCACGCTCTTCGGGGCGGGGCGACGCCGACGAACCAGTCTACCGTGTAGGTCCACCGGTGCGGAGACGGCGCTGTTGCTCGGCGGTATACCCAGCGTACCAGTAGACCGAATACCGCCCCCGCTGCGAATATAGCTATCACATATAGCGCGAACGCTACCCACATAAGCAGGTCCATTTCAGTGGTTGTCAGTTGCATCACCTGCCCCTCCATTTCTTAGTCCAGAACGGCTGGCTGCGCTTGGGCGGGAGACGCAAAGTGCGCGGGCTTTCCACCACCTGGAAATCATCTATGACCCCCATCCGACCGGGCAGCAGCTCGTCCAAGTCCGACGCCTCCACGTCCGCCAGCTCGTCGAGCCAACACGAGTCCGGTATTGAGGCCCCCCGGACATGCGGCGTAGCAACCACCAACTCACTGGCGGGGACACCCAGCGACAGATACAGGTCGTGCTGCTCTTGCGTCACCACTAAGCGGAACTCAGGGCGCGCAGGGTCTTCCAGTCGCGTCCGCAGTTGCTCTAGCAACCGCACGGTCCTCTCTACGGCACGTGAGGTAATGCCCTCGGGTCGCGCATTCTCGGCGGGGAGGGGTGTTTCCGTTGGGTCTGCTTTCATGGCGGTCTCCGGGTTTCTTGTATTAAACTGTATTAGATAGAACCAGCGGCGTCAAACTTTATTTCGCGTCGCTGTACCGCACGCCTATGTCGCCCTCAGCTTTGACCGGTAGTGACGGCCACCACGTAGGGGCTTGCGACATTTCCTCGATCATAATAGCCAGGGTCTCGTCGGCTCTGTCCTCACGTACCAGCGCTACCGGTTCGTCGTGGGTAGACATTACGATCCCCTCGCCCTGCCGTTCGTAGGTACCAATGCGGCGCTCGATGCGGCACTTCTGCTCGAACACTACGTCACGGGCGAGCTTCTGGGTCACGTTCTGGATAACCTTTCCGCCGTACACTTTGCGGATCTTGCGGTCTTCCTTGTCGTCGTACACCCAGTTCGTCTCCACCAGCCCGTCGTAATTCAGCATTTCCTCTTGGCGTAGGTTGTGGTACTCCATACGCATGCCGTTGGGAAAGCGGATCGCGTTGTGCTCAACGAAGCAGAACCCCCACTGATCCAGGTAGAACCCGCCGCCGGCGGCCATCTTCGGGATAGCCCGCTGCGCGTTGTACCAACTCTGCACGATAGACCTCCGCTTGCCGCGATACACGTCCACGGTTTGCTGCGCTTCCAGCTCAGTCAGGCGCATACCCGACATGATACGTGCAGCGCGGCGGAACGACTCAGCCCCCGACTGGAACTGCAGCTGCAGCTCTGCGGTCTTGCCGTGCTGGCGCTCAGCCTCGTCGGCTTTGGTGATAGGGCGCCCGTAGAAGCTGGTAGCGAAGTCGCAGTACAGATCCCCGCCCGCGCGCAATACGCTGATGCTGTCCTCCTGTCCACACAAGTGGTGGCACGTACGCAGTTCGATGTTGGCCGAGTCAGCCACGACGATACGGAACCCAGGTGGCGCTATCACTGCATCACGCAAACCGGCGACGTGCGCCTGCACACCCACTTCTTTGTTGGACGGGTCCGTACACCACACGTTCAGTTCCCGATCCATTACCGCCACGACGATTTTGCGGTTCGCTTTGTCGCGCCCGTACTTGCGCTTAAACAGATATGAGAACCCGACGGGTGTAATAATGAGGGATCCATTCGGGGTGCGGGGGGTAATCGACTTGGTCCGCGTCAGGTTCTGCATGTTGATGCCCTGGGTACCCGCGTAGCGGTCGCAGTGCGACTTGCCATACATGTAGGGCACCGGTAGCAATCCGCGCTGGCCGATGTCCAGGAACCGCTGCACACGACTCTCCGCAATTGTCGACTTGGTACCCAGTCGGGCGGTAGCTAGCGCCTGTACAATCAGGTTGGTGTCCTCGTCCGCTTCCTCGTACTCGGTTAGCGCCACCATGCCCTCGTCTGTCTTGGCGAACGCTTCCACCAGCAGTGCTCTGCCCTCTGCGTCCCGGCGCTTGGGGCTACGCTTCATTGGGATCGCCACGCCGTAGTAGCGCAGCATGTCCGCGAACTTGACGTTCGAGCGCAGCAGCTTCTGCGTCATATCCATACGCACGCCGTGCTCAGCGCTGGGGTCCACGCCCAGTATGTTGGCGACTTCGGACAGTGTGGCAGCTTTGCGCTCCGCTAACTCGATACCCATAGCGCGGAGCAGGGGAACGTCCAGTGCCAGACGCGCCTCGGCCCACATCTTTGTAGCGAGGTGGGCAATAAACAGCTCTGTCTTGGGGAACTTGGTCACCATCGCGTCCCACAGCATGCCGCAGATTATGCTGTCCTTCACGCAGTAGTTGCCGTAGGCGGCCAACTCGTGGGGGTTGAAGTCAAGGCGGCGTTTGCCTGCTGCCCTTATCACCTCGTCCCCCTTGTCGATAGGCAGGTTGTACATTCGAGCCAGGGCGCCCAGCGCGTTGCTCAGGTTCTTGCCGTCCGGCCCTTTGCTGCCGTGCAGGCGGCGCGCTAGTTGTAGCGTACAGCCGTAGTACGCGGGGCGCACACCCAGCACCTCGGTGAGAACGAGCGCGTCGAACAGGCTGAGGTTATGGCCGATGACGAACATCTGCGACCAGTCGAACGACTGCGCTATGTCCCGCAGGTACTCCAGCGTGCCGGTGTACCACGTCTGGGGTTGCCCCTTTATTCCTATGGCGAACCCGATCAGATCGAAGCGCTCGTCTCGAATGTATTCCTCGGCTGTCATGTTGGTTAGTGAGTACTTGGTAGCTGGGTCGTAGAATGTTTCGGCGTCGAACGTCCAATAGTTCATGCTTCGCTCCCTGTGTTACCACGGTCTTCCCACCCTTGGCGGTAGCCGCGCTCCAGATCACGCAGTTGCTGGCTCTCGTCTTTCCAGCTTATTTCTTTGTCGGTGTAGCCGCAGCTGCGCAGGAAGGCGTTGACTTGCTCGTCGGTTGGGGCGCCATTACGTGACTTACTCATGGTTTGCGCCCCAGATAGTCGAATTGATTCCGAGCCCATGTCAGCATAGTGCTCCCCGTCGTTGCCGTTGCGGGCTATGTTGTCCATGCGCGCGTCTTCGGGGTATCCGAGGTCCATACCTACGAACCCCGCCACGGTGTCGAGCACATCCCTGGCGAGCCCCGCGTTTGTTGCTGTGTTTGTGGGGCCCGGTCGGCTGGATTCATAAGCGTGAATAAGCACCTCACAGTTAGGTCTGTGATCCTCGTATTCTGGTACACCGCAAGCGGAGCAGCAGGCGCTATTCACAGTTAGGGGTTCATCGCCCAGGCCAACCACGTTGCGCTCCGCGTGCGTGTAGTGGGTCACGTCCGCGTCTTTGTGTCGCTCGATCAGGCTGGCGCATATCTCGTTCAGGGACTCGATGTGCTTGCCGATCTGCACCTTGGGGCGTGCTGGGCGGTCATCGGTGAGCATATCGTTGAGCATGGCGTCGCGCAGCACAACCAGGCTGCTGATGGCTTTGGTGATGTGGGATAGGCTGGATGCGTCGTCGATGTCCTCGCCCTCCCACCACGCGATCAGGTGCCGCAGCGTGGCGTCGTAGTAGACGCTGGCGCGGACACCCGCGTGCCGATAATTGTGGCGGCCGTACTTGCTGGCGCCCTCAAACATAGCGGTGGCGACTTCCAACATGACGTTGGCCGGTAGTACGGACATCGACACTTTGCCAATAGCTACGGCGTCCTTGGGGTTGGTGGGCTTATTCATTGGGCTTGTCCTGTTGTGTGGGTACGAAACCAACCTCGGCGCCGATGAATACCTCGTCGGGTATGTTCTCCCACTCGTTGCGCAGTACGGTGAACTCGCCTTCGTTCCAGTAGCGCAAGAACGCCATAGAATCGTCGTCGCCCTCGCAGTTCTCCAACGCGTAAGCGATTGCATATACAGCGGCGTCACTACCCGTGGTGGGCTCATCCGTTGTAAGCTCCATACTGCCCACGTGATCCATGGGCAGTAACAACGGGCGGCGGTGGTCAAACTCACCGTGATCTACGTCCGCAACGTCGAGGAAGTGCGAGGCTATATCCAAGCAGGCTTCCTCCAGGTTTTTCGCGTGTATGACGGTGTTGGCGGTGAAGTAAAACTGTTTCATTTCCATTCTCCACTCTTGATCTGGATCGGATGTGCGAACCGGTGGTACGGCTCCAGGCAGACGGCGTCCATATCGCACATGCGGTTGCCAAGGTGTTGGCGCAGGGACTCTGCAAAGGCTTCGTGGATGTCTCCATCGTAGCCGCCGATCCATTTAACCGCTTCGGTTTCGTACCACTTTCCGCTGGGCTTAAAGAAGTCCACACGTACAGACGTTGCGTCGTGGATATAGTGGGTCATACCACAGCCTCCGCTTTCATATCCGACCATTCGCCGGTGTCCAGGTTATAGCGCCCGTGCCATTCACCGACGCGAATAGGCAGACCGTGTGGGCTGCCGCTGGGCTTGGGCAGGACGATACGCTCTCCGTCCCAAGGGCCGCCCACGGCGACCATCAGGCGTTGTTTGGAGCCACGGTGTGTGCCTATGGGCGTAGGCTTGGGGATCAGTTTCAACGTCGGTGCGTCGCAGCGCAGCCAGACAGATGTGCCCAATCCCAACGCGGTGCGGTACGTTGGTCCTGAGAAATGAATCGCTGACCACTGGTCCGTGCTGGGGTTGTGCTTGAACAACAGACCATCAACCGTCTGGTGTGTGGTGCCTCGCGGCACCTCGTCCCACGAGTTCATAGGCATGGTCGCTACTCCGTGGGTACGACGGTCAGGGCGGGCTTACTACGCGCCTGGCCGATGTGTTGCAGGATGTCCAGCAGGTGCGCGGTCTGATACATGGCATCGGCTGCGGCGTCGTGTTGTGCGCCCTCGAACGGCGGTGCGATAACCTGGGGGTACAGCTCACGCATCGTGCGGTAGTCGCGCTGGACGTAGTACGGGACGGGGTTCTTGAAGCCTGAGTAATCCATCATGGATTCCATCCAGGTGTGGTCTATACCACCGCACGACCATACGCCCTCAACCTTAGCGTTCTGGTCCTTGACGTAATCGTACCAGGCAATGAACGCTTGGGCGGCGTGGTTGATTGGCATGGCGGCTTCCATGAATACCCGGTCTTGTTCTTCCTCGGACAGTTCGTCGAACTTCTCGCTGTCTTTCAAGTCGGCCAGATCGGTTGTGGTGGTTAGGCGCTGACGGGCTTCGTCGGATTGCTTCATCCACCACAGGGCGGTGCTGGCGCTGATGTCACGGCCTGGTTGGATACGCGGGTCTATGTTGACGTAGAACTGCTCCAGCAGCACGCCGGTGTCTGCGTCGAACGCAACGGCGCCGAGGGCCAGCAATACGGCGTTGGGCTTGAGGGACAGCGTTTCAAAGTCGATCATAATATGCATGGTGTTTCTCCGGGTTGTAATTAGGTAGTTACCAATAGGAAGTAACTGTATAACTTTGTATTAGATAGAAGTCAAGGCCAGCAGACGGAAAACCCGCAGCGGGCGATACTATCCACGAGGCCGTGGGCGGCCAGTATCACCGCCACCAGCAACGTGAACTTGGCGGCGCTGCTCACTTGCCTCGCTCCTTTTCAACCTGCTTCTTGATTTTCACGGCAGCAGCATACGCGGTGTCCAGATCCTCGAACTGGGCGCGCAGGAGTTCACTGTCTGCAATGAACTGGGATAGCACCGCCATCAGCTGGTCCGTGTGGTCGGGTGCCGTGCGTTCTAGCCCCCGCTGCAGCAGCGTGACCACTTGGGCATTAGCCGTGCGGTGGTCCTGCTCCGCTGATTTAAGTACCCGCGCGTGCAGCGCGAGTGGTAGTCGTGCAGTAAATCGGTGGGTTGTCATGCGTCACCTCCCTTGTTCGCCGCGTCCACTGCGCGTGCTAGTGCCCTGATGGGGCTGCCTGGATCCACGGAGGCAATAGCCATCATTCCCCGCGCTTCTGGCGAGTAGCTGAGGTGGTGAAACATCCGCATTTCTATTGTTTCTGGGCCGCTCATACGTGGTGCTCCTGTCTCATCTGGTTAATAGATTTGCTGCTCAGTGCGGATAACCAGCGCAGGCGGCTGGCCTCGTAGTCGTCGGCCTGTGCCCAAGCCTGTTGGGCGGTGTCGGCTGACCCTACCCACGCGCCGCAGAACCGCGCGACGTACTGTCCGCGCGACCTGCCGGTGCGCTCCAAGCGCACGGTGTAACGGCGGTCGCGTTTGGTGGTGCGTGTGCTGCTCATAAAATTCCCCTGCGTTGTAGCTGTGACCCGCTGACATAGGTGCTTGGCCCTAGTAGCGCCTTGCGCGCTAGCCCGCGCCACGTTAGGGCGGCTATGTACTTGCGTCCAGTAACCAGCACCAACTTGGTCCGCTTGCCATACTTGACGACCTTTACGCGGGGCACCTTGTCGCCGAACGCGCGGCGCATAGCTGGGCGACGGGCTGCCAATTCCCACATGACGGATGTGGGGGCTGTCCTCAGCTCCTGGTGTATCCGCGAAGCCACTGCCCTGGTTAGTGGGGATCCCAGTAGATAATCCAGTCTCTCCCTGATCCTGTTCAGATCGCAATTAGGGGTGCCGCTCATAGGTCCATCCCCCGTGCTGCGTTTAGTACTGCGTCGGTCCAGGTACTGCCCTGCTGCACTTTCAACTGCGCGGCACTGACCTGGGCGGGCGTCGCGTTGAGCTCTCGAAGTGCCTCCGCGACCAACAGCAGGTGATGCGTGGCTAGCGACTCGCGGTAGGGCTGCGGATCCGTTAGTCGCGGTGCCGGACCTGCCACATGGATGGCATACGACGCGCCCCAACTCTCGACGCTGATACGGTCTAGGGCGGTGTGCATGGCCCTGGTTATCTTTATTTGCCGCTGGCTCATGGCTTGTCCCCCGGTTGCTCTGCTTCGGGTGCGTATGCGTCGGCCCAGGCGTTCAAAAGTCGCGCCAATGTGCGCGCATTTTCGACGCCGGGTATGGCGACCATTTCGTCCGCCTCGTCGTCGCATATCCACACGCGACCTTGCCCCTCGGCGCCATCGAAGGTGATCCGTACCGGGCGCTCCATTCCGATGTTCGACGCCTCACGCGGCGGCGGTGGAAGGATGACGTCTTCGATAAAATCGGTCACAGTTTGTTCTCCAATTGCTCTAGGGTATCCACCACAGCGCGCCAATACCGTGCGTCCTGCATAGCCTCGGTGGATATGGCGGCGAAACGGGCGTCTTTGTATGTCCGCGCGTCGTGGCGTGAGTAGCGGGCTATCTGCACAGCTTTGCCCACCTGCCCCCGCGCGGATTCTATCTGCGCTTGGCGGGTCTGGCGGTCCCTGCGCTCCGCAGGTGATGGGTAGTACGTTGGGTAGTTAGATTTACTTGGGGCGCTCATGGTTGCGCCCTCGCAGTTTCGCGGACGGCGGCGCGCCAATCCATATCGGTCGCTAGCACCCGGGCGTGTTCCACGTCGTCGACGCCAAGTCCCAACAATCCGCACGCAATGCGCGCTTTCATCGTCCGTGCGAGTAATCGGGCGCCTTCCAGGTCCAGAGTTCCTAGTGCCACGGCTGTGCCGTTGCGCTTGCGCGTGAACACCGTGTGCACTCCGTCGCCCTGGGGCGTTACTGTAACCTCGTGCTGCGCGGCGTCTATCGCCTTGCCTATTGCTATTTTATGCGTTGGTCGTTTCATGGTTGCCTCTCTCGGGTGCCGCTCATGGCCTGCGGTATCTGCGGTGCGTCCTACCAGGGCGCACGACACATACGGCGGGGTTAATTGCGCGTTTTCGCGCGGTCGAACCGACGCTTGGCGCGCTTGCTGTTGTATATGCGGGTTCCTTGGCGGATCCGCACCGGGCGCATTCAAACATCACGTCGTATACTCCGCACGGTATAGGCCCGCCGTGGCGCTTGGCCCTGGTGTATACCCACGAGGTGCGCGGGCCTAGTTCCTCCCACTTGTGCCCAAACAGACAGCGGGCGGCGGCAAACAGCTTGCACAGTTTGCTCATGGTTTCCGCACTCCGGTAATGGTGATTACATAGGCTTGTCGGCCTGCTCTGTCCTCGCGCTTCCACGTGTGCCGCACGCCCTGGCGGTGCAGCTGGTGCAGGTGCCATTGTGCGGCGGCGCTACTGTAAACAGTGATGGTTTCCCGCCCTCCTTTCTCCCGCAATATGTCGGCGCGGGGGATATGGCCGGGGCGTTCCTCGGACCACATAGACAGCCGCGCGCGTCCTGCGGCAAGGGCGAACTGTAGTTCTGCCTTGGCAAGCTGTCGCTGGTGCGCTGTCGCTGGCGCTGCGGTTACGCGGCGGGCTTCTTCTGCTGCGCGTTGGAATTCGACTACCTTGGCTAGATTTACGCTCATTTCGCTGCGCTCCCTTCCAGATTTACCCGTGCATATACGGTGCCCACTAAGCGCCCGCGCTCTTTTACCTGTACGCCGTTCGCTACGGGGTGCGTAGTGTAGTCGTCACGGTGCCCACAGCTCACGGACCAGCTGCCATAGCCGTTTGCCGATTTGTGCACGCCGGTTATCATTCCGGTCCTGGCGCGCTTCAATTTGTCGAACCCGTACTTTTGGACCAGTGCACGACGTATGATCGTATCCTCGGTCAGCGTCGGCATGGGCGGCAGTGCTTGCTGTGTGTTCATGCGTCTGGATCCTCTGTGTTGAATACGTCGCGGGCGGTGGCTATCAATTCCGCTGCCTGCGTCTCAGTGATGCCGTGGGACTCCGCGAAGCGCCCCACACTTAGCCAGTTGTTGCGCCAGTCCAGATAAACAGCGGTCAGGTAGTCGCGGGCCTGCTGTTGCTGTGGCGGGTGCGTGGGGATTAGTGGCTCGGTTTTCATGGTGGTCAGTCTCCAATAATAATTTTAAAAAGGCGGTGTTGTTGGTCGCGGGCGTGCTCCAGTGCCTGGCGTACCAGTGCACTGCTTGGGCATCGTTGGGCGGCGGCTTCTTCCTTGGCGGTATCCTGGCACGCGTGGTTATACGCGTCGGCGTCGGCCTGGGTGAATATATAACCATTAACGGCGCGATAACCTTTGTATGTGGGTTCTGCGTCGATCATGGCGCGCACGCGGGCGCGGTGCCGCTCGTGTATGCCTGGGTCTGGCGCGCTGATTACGGTCTGGCGCGCTGCGTGCTGTCCGGTGTCAATCATGTTTTATTGCTCCTGGCCAACAAAGGCCGCGTGTTCTGGGGTGCCTGGTGTGTACGGGGCAGTGCGTGCAGCGTTGTGCGTGTAACATCGGCCCCAAGCCTGGGCGGCGGTGCTGCATCCGAAAGCGCCGGGGCTGTCCTGGCTGGCGGGTAATGCCTCGCCACAAAAGCGGGCTATATAGCTGGGCTGGGCCTCGCCGTGGTATTCACGGGCGACGGTGTACCGGCTATCGCGCTGGATGGTGCGCAGGTCCGCGCCAGCGTACAGGTAGACTGCTTTGCGCCATTCGCGGCGGGCTTCGGTTAGGGTGTCGAAGCTCTCCCACATTATCCGACCTGGGCCTTTGTGGTCATGTGCTCGGACGTGATAACAGGCGCCTTCGTGCCATAAATCGACTACAAGGTCGCGCTTGTTGTCTGTGAGCTCAAAGCGCTGGATGTATCCGCACGCCAGCGCATAGGCTGACAGACCGGATTTGGTTTTGAATACTGGGGTGGTCATGGTGTCATACCCCTTCGGTCACGGTGTAACACTCGCCAACGTGGTAGCCTGCTTTGCGGGCGTCTTCTAGTGCCTGGGTCCGGGCGTTGTCTTTGTTGTTGGTCAGTACGGGCCACGTTGTGCGCTGCCATGCGCTGTCCTGGTGCGTTTTGGTTTGCAGGGCGACGGTGTACGCGGTGTGGTTGGTCATAGCTGTGCACCTCGTTCGGTTCGGCCATATGCTCGGGCCTGGTCGTCTAGTCGCTCGGCCAGGCGGGCGCTGCGTTTCGCGCTCTCGCGGTATGCGGCGGCGGTATTGGC
>Ga0209309_10000322_pt1 | contig 60120 bp, 65 predicted proteins | sample COGITO_mtgs_1204_2_FD_184807 | JGI IMG/M metagenome (GOLD analysis project Ga0209309, IMG submission 184807) | Pelagic marine microbial communities from North Sea - COGITO_mtgs_120412 (SPAdes) (version 2) | ecosystem: Environmental > Aquatic > Marine > Epipelagic ... | reverse complement strand
TATAGTGCTTTAAATCCCGAGATTGATGGTATAGTCTTGCGGTTATCGGTGTCGCACTGAATGTTTTGTTTCTAGATACGCTAGATTCTCCACATACATACGGCAGTCTCACCGGTATTTGTCAGTTAAGACCCAAGCTTATTTTATCGACTGTAATTCTAGCCATCATTTCTGCCTCTACTGCATCAGCAGTATCAGTGCCAGAGATGGCTTACGGACAGATCGCTAGTGAAGAGGTGACTGCGGTAGTGCGAGAAGTTGCACCATCGCGAACAAACACAGAAGCAATCGTACGAGCGTATTTCAAGGATATTCCTGTGATGGCCGAGATTGCTCGTTGTGAGTCAACTTTTCGACACGAGCTTCAGGATGGTTCTATCCTACAGGGGAGAATCGATCCAGCAGATACTGGAGTAATGCAAATCAACAAGCGTTACCATGAAGCAACTGCTACAGCAATGAGTCTCGACCTAAATGACATTTACGACAATATGGCGTACGCTCGATCTCTCTATGAGAGACAGGGTGTACAACCATGGAGTGCGTCAATGCCATGTTGGGGAAACACTCTGGCTGCAAACTACTAAATAAAAACCGCTCTCATTTGAGAGCGGTTTTTATGTGTGTGGTGTAAAGGCTACACAGTAGCGAGCTTGGTGGTGTTTGATCCGCCTGGGCCGTAGGCCATGAGATACATAAGTCCGCCAATAATCGCGAGATTCTTTAATAAATTGGGGTCAGCAAAGTCTCGGTGCGCAATAATTGTTGTAGCAGCTGTAAAGCCAATCAGGATGGCAGAGGCTAGGCCAACGCGGTAGCCTAGGATAATCGCCATTCCAGCAAGAACCTTTACTGCAATTACTAACCATACTACGATGCCAGCTAACGGAATTCCTAGAGAGGTAAAGTATCCAGCTGTCGCAGCTGGACCGGCAACTAATAACATACTTAATCCTCCAGCAAAAAACAGCAACCCGATGAGCATTCTTCCAACTTTTGTTCCCTTGTCACGAACGAGGTCGCGCTGGGGAGCAGATAACATCAACATAAAATAATTTAATTATTGAATAATAATAGGTTAATTATAGCAGTAGATACGTGCAAAAAGACATTTTTTACAAACCGCCAACCGAAATAAAGGCAATACCTAATTGACTTTTCATAAAATATATGTATAATACATTTAGTCAAAATGTTCATTGTTAGGAGACTGTCATGTCTATTGATACTCAAAAGTCTGAGTCTGGTTTGATTGGCGAATTCACAAATAACGTCGCTGAAGCAACAGACAAGTTGTTCGATAATAAGATGAATTACGAAAAGCTCACCAAGCAGGAAGCCATGCATGCGTTTTTCGGTCTGGCGATGCTGCTTGCATTTCCGATATTCGTCGGATACATGTACGTGAGCTCATTGTTTGCAATCAGTCCCGGTCTGCCATCGTTCTTGATGGCAATCACTACGTTGTTCTTTGGAGCATTGCTGGTAGCTGTGACCCTCATTGTGCAAGGGTTACTCGCGATCTGCGTCATTTGGATTGCTGGTTTCATCAAACATCTCAGCTCTTAAAAATTAAAACATAGCCTTCCGGCAACGGTGGGCTATTTCTTTTGGTGGGGACGAAGCGAGTGAGGAGCAGGGAAGAAGGCGGTATACTAATACACATGATGTATTGGCTGATGAAATCTGAACCGGACTGTTATGGTATCGATGACTTAAAAAAAGACCAAGTTGAGCATTGGGATGGCACTCGAAACTACCAAGTGCGTAATATGATGCGAGACGATATGACAGTGGGGGACTTGGCGCTCTTTTATCATTCTAATGCTGGCAAAGAGACTGGAGTAGTAGGGGTGATGAAAATTCATAGTAAAGCCTATCCGGACCCAACCCAATTCGATCCCAAGTCAGAGCATCCAGACCCAAAATCAGATCCAGAGAATCCCCGCTGGTTGTGTGTAGATATGAAGTACGTAGAAAAACTCAACCGACTGGTTTCTCTGCAAGAAATTAAACTTGACCCTAAGTTTGCCACTATGCCATTAGTTAAAAAGGGAAATCGCTTGTCCGTTTTTCCGATTAATAAAACGCACTTTGATAGAATTCTTACCTTAGCCAAAAAATAGTTTGTACGTATGAATGAAATCACTCCTATCATAACGAGTCATCTCCCGCGCGCCCCTATTTTTGATGAAGAACCGAACGGATTTATTAGACTGTTTATTTCCAAGCGACTTATTCACGGTGCAGCTACGGCTTTGCTCGGTATTTTTGTACCCATTTTTCTCTACGAAACAGCAGGGCAGGTGTTTTGGGTGGTGGGGCTATACTATGCATTATTGTCATTACTCTACGTTGCTATGTTGGTGCCTGGTATGCAAGTAGCCAATCGACTTGGCTTCAGCCGAACACTAATCTTGGGAGGAGTATTTAGTGTGCTCTTGTATACCGTTATGTATTTCATGACACCGGCTAATATCTGGTATCTCATTGGCCCGCTCACCATCGCAATCGTAGCGTTCCGGATATTCCACTGGGTGCCATTTCACGTAGACTTCACCCTTTTTACTCAAGCGGGTGAGCGGGGGAGGCAGGTCAGTCTCTCGTTTGCCACTATTGCTTTTATGGGAGTGATTGGACCAATTCTCGCTGGATTTATCATTGCCAACGCTGGCTATCAAGCACTGTTTGGTACTTCGGTAGTGCTCCTTATTGCGGCCACTGTCTCGTACGCTTTTGTCCCGGAAACCCCGACCCACTTTGAATGGGGATGGTTAGAGACCTGGCAGAAATTTTTTTCAAAAGACGTTCGTTCAGTCGTGATTGGAGAGTTCGCCAATGGGGCAGAAGTGATCGTGAACCTGATCGTCTGGCCAATATTTTTGTACGTATTACTTGACGGGAACATTTTCGACATCGGAGCCATCTCGACGGTGATTGTCGCGGCAACTATCATCATTCAAATCTTCGTTGGTCGGTACTTAGATAAGGAAACGAGTTCAAAAGAACGTACTTTAAAGATTGGAAGTTCTCTGTATGCGATTGGTTGGGTACTGAAGATATTTGTATTGTCTACTCTGCATGTATTTGTAATCGGTCTCTATCACAACATCGTCAAGATATTCACTGCAACTCCATATAGTGCAATTTTGTATGACATGTCTTCAGACAAAGGGGACTACGTGGACGAGTTTACTGTCTTGCGGGAAATGGCGGGACACCTCGGAAGAGCTACTTGCCTAATCATTGTAGCCGTAGCAACTATCTTTATCCCACTGGCTTGGACATTTGTTATTGCGGCCGGAGCCTCCATTGCATTAAACTTAGTGTATCGAGCACAAACAACATAAATATGAATATTGGTTTTTTTGACTCAGGACTAGGCGGATTAACGATACTCAAAGCAGTAGCTAAGAGATTGCCACAGTATAGCTACGAGTACTTTGGAGATACAAAAAATCTTCCGTACGGAGATAAATCTGAGGAAGAGATATATGCACTGACCAAAGCTGGAGTTGAGAGTCTATTCAACCGAGACTGCGCACTGGTGATAATTGCCTGCAATACTGCTTCAGCCGAAACACTACGCAAACTGCAAGATGAGTGGCTGCCCGAAGCTTTTCCCGAAAGAAAAATTCTTGGGGTCATAGTACCAACCGTGGAGGAGGTGATAGAGAGTCGCTGTGGCAAGGTGTCGCTTATTGCTACCAAGCGAACTATTGATTCAGATAAATATGCAGTAGAGTTTAAGAACCGTGCTCAATCTCCTGTTGAGCTGACCCAGGTTGCCACTCCAGAGTTGGTGCCGTTTATTGAACTGAATGAACTTGAGCTGGCTACTACTGCAGCGATTAAAAGAATAGAGACAGCAGTGGGGGAGGGAGATGGAGTGATACTTGGATGTACCCACTACACTCAAATTAAAGATCAACTGAGAAGTCACTTTGGTAATTCGCTACAAGTTTTTTCACAGGATGAAATTATTCCTGAGAAGTTATTTTTGTATTTACAAAATCATCCTGAAATTGAAACTCAGTTAAGTCAGGCTGGGGCACGGAACATTCATCTCACGCAACACCGACCAGACTACGATTTACTGATAGGACAGTTCTTAGGTGGGGCGTTCCTTAGTGAGGTATAAGCTCACTATTAACTATACTCCCTAATGTCGCACAATATATCTTTTGCGACATACAATGATATGTAATGTTGTACAAAGCTTCGTGTACTTCATTCTGCCTGGTCTACATCCTCTTGGGGTGTAATGTCTTGGTCTGTGTACAGCGTAGAATGCGCGTGTTGCTTTAATAGCTCAGCTGGTCGCTCATTGAGCTTTTTATCCTCAGTATTTAGCTTCTGCAGAATTTCTTGCTTATCAGGACCTACTGCATAGCCAATCAGTTCATCGACGTTCTCTAGTATCCAAGTCGGTGTAAACGAGGCTCTAGAATCGCTTCTAAGGCCTTGAGCTGGTACTGGTACATAGGAAAGGTCACCTTGGTAAGTCTTCCTGAACCATTCAATTTCTCCAGGAAAAATTCCGGCGGTGTGACCATCAGCTCCGATGCCAACCACGTATACAATTTTTGGATTTTGTAATTCAGTTAACGTTTGAAAAAATATTTCTTCAATCCGTAGAGCGAAGTTTTTAATTGATTCTTTTTCTTCTGGCACTGTCTCTAGTACGTGCTCCAGAATAGATTGCTTAGAATAGCGATTCTTAAGTTGTAAGTAATTATTGATATCAGGCTCCCTGCTCCCCCGTTCATCCCCCATCATGAATATTGTGCGACATTCAGATTTTGCGCAGGTATCACCCACGCAGTCTTGGTGGAAGCACGTGAGTCCAGGTCGTATATGTTGAACTATTTCTAGCGCTGAGCCACCAGAGAGTAGACATACGATGTCACCGGTGTGTGTCTGAATTATATTGTTTATCTGCTCCCCCGCTTCTTTGGCAGGTGTGTCAGTGATAATAAGCTGTGGCATATTATTTCTTGATTGTTTTGTGTCCACCAAATGTATTACGCATAGCAGAGATGAGTGTCCCGGTTCTTGATGGGTTCTGGCGGGTGTCTTTTCGTTGCTGGAGAGCTGCTTCGAGTACTGGTGACTGGTTCTGCGCGACGATATATTCCATTTCCATTTCTGTCTCTCCTTGCGGTACTTCACCAGCGATGCTTTCTAGGTAGCTCGGTGTGTTGTAGGCCTCTGCGAGCCAGCTCATCAAGCTGCTGCTAATAATACTGCCGTGTTCGTAAGGCTTTAGTACTTCTAGTGGCTTAATATCAAGTTCCGACTGCTGTCGTTCAACAAAACTCATTCCCTCGGCGATAGCGCCCATCATTCCGTACTCTATGCCGTTATGTACCATTTTTACAAAATGTCCGGCACCGGTTTTGCCAACGTGTCCAAAGCCGTTTTTGGCAGCGAGGGTTGTAAATAGTGGTTCAAGTTTGTTCACCACTTCAGTTGGTCCACCAACCATCAGTGACGCTCCCTTGCGAGCTCCGTCTACTCCACCAGAAGTCCCACAATCGATGTAGGTAATATTTTTTGCAACAGAAGCTGCAGCTCGAGTAAGTGTGTCTTTATAAAAGCTGTTTCCACCGTCGATAATGATATCTTCAGGTTGCATAAGTGAATGGATATCTACCAGGGTACTATCAACGAATTTAGCCGGGATCATCAGCCAAACGACTTTTTGGCCAGGCATAGCCGCTATTGCAGCTGGCAAGCTGTCATACACCGTTACTCCGTTCTCACTGGCTAACTGTCTAGCTTCAGGGTCTACGTCGTGACCATGTACGGTGTACCCCTCTTCTACTAGATGAGCAGTCATAGCGTTCCCCATTCTTCCTAGTCCAATGAATACGATTTCTTTTTGCATGTTGAATAATTATATTAAATATCTATCTTTGTAAAATAGTTTTGTTTGGGCCGGTGCTGTCCTTTTTATACGTATGTAACGGAAGTGTGTGCCAAGCACCTAGTATCGGGGTAATAAACTTCCAGGCAGCCAACACTTCTTCAGTTAGAGTAAATAGCGTATGGTCTCCAGTAATCGAATCGAACAAGACCTTCTCATAAGAGTTTTGTATTTCTTGAGAATTTTTGTCTGCGCAAGGAATAGAGAGCTTACGACTCTCAAGCTGGTACCCGAGTCCGGGTGATTTGGCGTTGAGTGTTATGGAGATAGTCTGCTCTGGTGAGATAGTGAGAACTATTTGGTTACCAACACTTAAACAGCTTTTGGTTTCAAACAAACCGGAGGCCACGTCTTTGAAATTGATAGTAATTGAAACCTCTTCACGGCTGAGAGCTTTACCAGCCTGGATATAAAATGGCACGCCTTTCCAGCGCGGTAAATCTAATTCAGCTTTCAACTCAAAATACGTTTCGGTATTTGAGTCATCAGGAATATCGTCATTAGCTTTATACCCTTCATATTGAGCACGTAAAACTGATTCTTCTAGAGTGTCTAAATCAAGTGGCTTTAGAGCAGAAAAAACTTCAGCTCGTTTACAACGGATTGCTTTAGCTGTGAAAGATTCAGGTTGTTCCATTGCCACTAGTGCCAATAGTTGAAGCAGATGATTTTGTCCTACATCGCGCAAAGCCCCTACCCCTTCATAAAACCCGGCTCTACTGCCGACATCGATAGTTTCAAGCATTTTTATACTGACTGACTCGACTGATTCGTTTGACCAAGGAGCCATAAGTAATGTATTAGCAAATCGAAAAGACAGTATGTTCTGGACGGCTTCTTTGGCGAGGTAATGGTCTATCCGGAATATTTGGTCTTCGCGATATAGGTCAGCCAGTAAAGCATCGAGTTCTTGGGCAGTTTGTAAATCATTTCCAAACGGTTTTTCGACTAATATGTGCGTCCAGGTACCATCGTGCTCCTTGGCTGTTTCGGTAGACTTCAGGTCTGAGAAAATATCTTTATAAAACTTTGGCGGAACAGCTAGGTAAAACAGTTTGTTACTCTTTACAGCTTTAGTGTCATCAAACTCTTCAAGGCTCGCTTTGAGACGGTCGTAGCTGGTTATATCATCGAAAGAACCCTGGACGTATGACATACGTGAACAAAAATCTGCTAGTACTTCTTCTGAATGCGTATGCTCAGATTGATGTTCTTGCAAAGCTTTTTTAACGAAGTCTCGATACTCCTGATTCCCCCACTGCGACCGCGCCTGGCCAATAATATGAATCGTTTCAGGCAACATATCCTTAGTAAATAAATCTAAGAGAGCCGGGATAAGTTTCCGTTTGCTGAGGTCTCCAGTTCCACCGAGAATGATAATCTGAGTAGGTGTCATGTTAATTAGCGTCTGTATTAGTAGCGTGTCTTTCTCGCAATGTCTCAATCCACTTGATTATTATTGGATGAGAAAATGGCCAGTCGCGTTTATAATATTCATCAAATTCAACAAACAACGGTATTCCCTGTTCTTCTTCATACTGCAAAGCAAGCTCTAGTGCTTGGTATTTATCCAGCTCTTTGGCGAGTCTGGCTATCTCATCGGTTTTGTTTTCGTACCTATAAAATAACGACTCAACAGTTTCTTTGTACGGTCGGTTAAGCAGTAGTTCTTGTAATGCCAGTTGCTCACGCTTCGCTTTAAGCTGTTTGCGTTTACCATGCTCCTCACTGTCTTGATTGGGAACAAATTCATCTCCAACCAGCGCCTCAGCCCAGTCGTGAATCTCCAAGATATGTTTTAAGTCATCTATTTCTGTTTCAGACAGTCCAGCCTCTCTGCCGATAATACCAGCCAGCTTTACCAAAGAAACGGTGTGGTCGTAAACTGTTTCTGGGTCTTCAACGCCACGTATAACCCAACCGGTTCGGGGAATTTTTTTCAGGGCTTGATACACATCTGTTGCTTCGGCTTCATATCTCAAAAGAGTATTCATAGGTTTAGTATACACCGTAGAAACTGAGCCTAGAAACCCGCTTCGTGAGTAGGCTTCCATTCAGGTAAGTGTTCCTACGAGGTCTCCGTCGCACGCATGTATATATAGCTTGTTAGCAAGCTTATTCACAGTTTTACGTTCAGTTATTTTTAACTAGTAAGGAGGTAGATAAATTATTGGGTCAATGTACGCATCAGCAGCGGAAACTGGAGTAGTGGCAGGTCCACAACTAGTCACAGTTTTTATCTCATTGAACTTGCGAACAGTTACCCCATCTTTAGCATACACAGTAAAGTGAACGTGCGGGCCCGTTGAGAAACCAGTGCTTCCGACGTAACCAATTATTTCACCGGTTTGAACTTTTTGGCCAGGAGTAACTCCGATTACGTCTTGGTGAGCGTAGAGCGTAGAGAGACCATTAGCGTGATCAATCAGAGTCCACTTACCCCACGATGAGCAGCCAGGTACGGCATCAGTATTACCAACAGCCCGAACAGTACCAGTCAAAGGAGCGTATATAGGTGTTCCGCGAGGAGCTGCAATGTCTACTCCCGGGTGATATGGTCGGCCACCGTAGGCAGCAGCGTTTCGAGCAGCAAATTCTGTTCCTCCAAAGAGTTGGGTCACCACAAAGCTCTTTAGTGGCCACTGAAACACTGCACTACCTGGGTTTGGAACGGTGGTGGGATCTAGGTAAAATTGTAGCTTAGATTCAAAGTCTCGTAGTTCTTTCAAGAGCTTTTCTTGGGCCGATTTTTGCGTTGCGAGCAGTTGTTGATAGTTTTGTTCTTCGCTTTTGGTTACTTCTAGCAAATTTGCCTGCTCAGTTTTGTTGTTTACCAATACTTCGTTCTGTTCAGAATACTGCTCTTTTAGTCCAGTAAGTTCGTTGCGCTTACTCTGATTATCGCTGCGTTGTTCGGTTAGGAGTTTTTTAAACGTACCCAGATCGGAGGCCTTTGTCCGAATCGAGTCTCGGATATTTTCGTGTGCTCTTAAAGTGCTCCAGAATTCTGAAAGCTTCTCATTTCGCAGCAACAGTTCGATAAGTGTGTCTTCCCCGGCAATGTACTCTGCTCGAATAATTGCGCTCACGGCTTCCTCAGCTTTTGCGATTTCATTTTCGGTACGGGAGATTTCGAGAATGAGTTTGTTAATTTCTAGGTCAGTAGAGGTAATGAGATTTTCAGTTTTTGAAATCTCAGCGTTTACTTTTTTTCGCTCAAGTTCAAGCTGATTAATAGCTGACTGAAGAGTTTTTTTCTCAGCTCCAACTACTTGTAAATCAGCTTCGAATTTAGCAATCTCAGCTTCAATTTCTGATAAACGAGAACCACGATCTGAAATTTCTTCACGAAGCTTCTCAATTTCAGATTGAGCAGACACGGTTGGAGTCGTGAAAAAAACCTGCGGAAGCAGAACTCCAAGTAAGAAGGCTACGAGCAATCGTTTGGGCATTACTCTACAATATTATCACAGGCTGTTTGAATGCGGGAGAGCGTCTGTGACTTACCAAGGACATATGAGAGAGTGAACGGATCAGGTGATTGTGCTTGACCAGAAAGACAGGTGCGCAGTGGCCATAAAAGCTCTCCCTTCCCCACTTCTTCAGCGTAGGCCCATAGACTCGACTTAATTGATTCGGGTGAAGCAAAATCAGCCTCTGTGAGGAGTAAAATGGCCTTTTGTAGGCGTGGAAGAGCGTTTGCAACAGACTCATCGTTCTTCCACTTCAAAAGCCCAATTTCGTACTTTGGAGCTGCAAACGCCCAGTCGTACTCCCCTGCTTCAGCTGCTTGCCTTATCTCGATTTTATTGTGAATTCTTTCTAGTGAAACTGGAGCAAGTTTGCTGAGTGTTTCTTCGCTATATAAAGGTTTTCCCGAAAATGATTCTGGTAGAGCTTCAGTAAAGTACTGCGTCTGAAAATCAGCAGATTGGAGTTTGAGATATTCTTTGTTCATCCACAATAGCTTTTCTTCGTTAAATGCACCGCCTGATTTTTGGATTTTTTCTATAGAGAACGCTTCAATCAGTCTCTGCTCTTCCCCACTGCTCCGGTACATCTCTTGCTCTCCTCCCGGATTCCAGCCAACGAGCGCCAAGAAGTTACGCATAGCCTCGGGTAGGTATCCGTCTGCACGATACTCAAGCAAATCTTTCGCCCCATCACGTTTGCTGAGTTTCTTCTTTCCGTCTGGACCCATGATTGGTGGTAAGGTGACTAACTTCGGGTACGGGATTTCCAAGGCATCATAAATGCTTAAGAATTTGGGCGTGCTGGAGATGAATTCTTCACCTCTCATGACGTGCGTCACCCCCATTTCGAGGTCATCAACAATGTGGGCAAAGTTGTAGGTTGGGTACCCGTCGGCCTTGATAAGGATAACGTCATCAAGCATTTCTTCTCCAGCCGTTAATTCACCACGTACCTCGTCGTGCCAGGTGTAGCGCTTTACTTCTGGGACTTTGAATCGGAGTGCTTGAGTACCGTCCCATTCCTTAAAAGTATCAGGTCGGTGATTCCGGTAGAGAAAAGGTCGTTTTTCAGCATCCGCCTCCGCTCGAAAAGTAGCTAATTCTTCAGCAGTGTAGGGATCTGGATACGCCAATCCTTTGGCAATCAATTGCTCAGCGTATTTTTTGTAGATGTGTAGTCGGTCTGACTGTAGACATGATTCGAACTCACCCGGACTATCTGGTCCAAAATCCCAATCTAGGCCAAGCCACTTCAGTGACTCTTGGATGTGGGTAATTGAACCATCAACTTCGCGATTTTTATCTGTGTCTTCGATACGCAGAATAAATGTACCTTTATGTTTCTTGGCAAAAAGATATGCATAAAGTGCAGTGCGCACGCCACCGATGTGCATAAAGCCGGTTGGTGAAGGGGCAAATCTGGTGACTACTGGTGTTGAATTATGATCCGTGTTCATGGCCGATTGAAAGTATAATAGAAGCGAGTTTTTGAGCTGCATCAGGAAAAGCGATGGCTTTGGCGGCTGCGCTCATGGTCGCTTGTCTGGTAGGGTCCTTCATAATAGAGCTTATCTCTTCGACAAGCAAGCTGGAGGTAAGATTCTGTTCTTCGATTACTACCGCTGCGCCAGTGCGTGCGTAGGCGTAGGCATTGCTTCTTTGGTCACGACTAATATCTTCGGGGATGGGAATAACGACTGAAGGTTTGCCATAATGAGCAACCTCAAACAAAGTCGTGCTTCCCGCGCGAGTAACGACAAGGGTAGCTGCTGAGAGCAGATTTGCGATGGTGCCAGCGCTGACTTTCCCTTCCAGATAATAGTTCTCTTGGAGTTCTGGCTGGTTCTTTAGGAGACTTTTGACAGTGAGTCGCATGTCGTCCACATTGTCAGCGCCAGTTTGGTGGAAGATACGATAGTGAGGAAGCAACTTCTCAAGGGTGAGTAAAATCGCATTATTTAGACGTTCAGCGCCAGAAGAACCGCCAGTAACAAAAATAAGTGGTTTATCGTTGGGGATACCAAGATTAGTAAAGGGGTCTGTTGGAATGTTTAGGATTTCTGCCCGAAGCGGAATTCCAATCAATGCGGTTTTTTCAACTGGGAAATACTGAGCGACATCATCGTACGCTATTGCTATGTATCGAGCTTGCTTGGTGGCCATTTTGTTAGCTCTGCCGGGAACTGCATCAGACTCATGAATGACTACTGGTATACGCATCAGTTTGGCAGCAATCAGTATTGGAACGCTAGTAAATCCCCCTTTACTAAAAATCACGTCAGGATAAATAATAAATAATCGCAGAGTACCAATAAACACCCCAAAAAAATTACGGAAAATGTCTACAAAGTTCTGTATGGAAAAATAGCGACGCAACTTCCCTGCTGGACAATAGATATAAGTAATCCCGTACTCACTCAAAGCCGCTTCGTCGTATGGACTTGGACCGAAGTAATAGAGCTCAGGTCGCTGAGAACTCTGGTTAATTTCATGAGCAACCGCCATAAGCGGATAAAAATGTCCTCCAGTTCCCCCACCAACAAATCCAATCTTCATATCTAGCAGTGTATCACGCAGATCTTCTAAAGGTCCGGTACTTGGACACATTCAGCACGATTCCTAGTGAGGTTAAAGTGGCAGCCAAGGCAGTTCCCCCATGACTAATAAATGGCAACGGCAGACCCGAGAGCGGGGCGAGCGCAACCATCGCCCCGATATTTAGGAACGCTTGAGCAACAATCAGTGTCATAAATCCAACTACTAAGAGCGTTCCAAATATATCGCTCGCTTGAGTAGCGGTCTTGTAGCCACGCAGAGCCATAAAGACAAAACCAAAGATAAGCAGAGTAGATCCCAAGAACCCAAACTCTTCTGCGTACACTGCAAAAATAGAGTCGCTGGTCGGTTCAGGTAAGTATTCAAATTTCTGGATACTTTGACCAAACCCTCTTCCAGCAAATCCACCAGAACCAACCGCAATGAGCGATTGTTGAATCTGATAGCCGCTTCCCAGCGGATCTGCGTCTGGATCAAGAAAAGTAGTAATTCGGTCCATCACGTAAGGACGAGCAAATGCGACCAGTGCTAACATCAGTACGGCCGACAAGATGAGTATTCCTATGTCACGCCATTTTGCACCAGCGGTCAGGAACATCGCCATTCCCGCAAACCCCATTATCATGAATGTGTCAGTATCGGGTTGTAGGAGCATCACTACCCCAACTGTTCCTACGATACCAATAAATGGAAATAAGCCATATTTCCACTCATTAATTTTTCCAGACACTCCAGATAACCAGGTTGCTAGATAGATAATAAAACCGATTTTGAGAAATTCTGAAGGCTGAACAGTAGTAAACCCAAGATCAAGCCAACGAGTCGCTCCACCGTGTGACATTCCTAAGCCAGGAATGAATACCGCCAAGGTTCCAATTACTGAAAGAATAAATATATAAATAGCGTATTTGCGCCAGTGCCGGTAGTAGACATTGCTCATCAAGAACAAGGCGGCTCCTCCACCGAGAATACCAAAGAAAAACTGCGTAAATGCCGCTGAGCCAAAGCTTGCCCCGTCACGCGCCATAAGTCCCAGTGATGCTGAAGAAAATATCAAAAAACCTCCAGCCACCATGATGGCTATCATGGCGAGAAGTACCGGGTCTACTGATTTGGGTTTATTGTTCATGCGAGTGTGGCAATAATAACACCAAACACTGCGCAAAAAATACTAATAATCCAGTACCGCATAGTGACCTTATAGGACGGCCATCCGATGGCTTCAAAGTGGTGGTGGATTGGCGCGATTCGGAAAAACTTTTTTCCAGTGCCTTTACGGTACAGGATCTGAATAACATTTGAGCCAACTGTTGCTACCAGCGGTAGCCCGACTATTGGTAAGAGCGCTATTCCAATGCCATCGCCCAAAGAGTCGGTCATAAATACCACGGTAGCCAAAGAAAGCGTTAGGGCCATTGAACCAGTCTCGGTCATCCAGAACCGAGCTGGTGGTACGTTAAACCACAAGAACGCCATGATACCTCCCACCACAGTGGCACAAAAAGCGGCCAAATCATATTGAGACTGCACGATAGCAATACCAGTATACGCACTAAATATAGATGCAAACACTCCACCAGAAAGACCATCAATACCATCAATCACCCCACTAGCATATAGCGCCATTGTCAACACCACAAAAAACGGAATAATCAATATTCCTAGTTCCAAAGTGCCATCAAACGGAATGTTTACTCCAGTGACACCAAGCTTTTCATAGAACCACCAACCTAGACCAGAAGCAAGTACTGTGATGAATGCTAACCGTACAGATAAGCGCAATCCCCTGCCGTCATGTGTGACGTCGTAGAAATCATTTAAAAATCCAATAATTGCTCCTGCTAAGAGTGTCCCAGCAGGGATAAGTGTTTGTGAGCGACTCAAGAAATCAAGACTCGAGAAAAATGAATCAGGCATCAGCATCGCTAGGATGTAGAGGCTACTGAGTGTGATAAGCGTACTGGCCCAAATAATGATTCCACCCATCCGAGGCGTCTTGGTCTCACCTTCTCCTTTAAGGCGATTGAATTCAGTTGCGTCGTGTCCACCCATGGCTTTCTTACCGCCAGTTTTTTTCCATACCTTGAACCGAAATAAGAAGTGCGTTACTAGTGGAGTAATCGCTATTCCTACAACAAAAGCAATAAGAGCCGGAACTAATACATTGATAAGAGTAGAATCCATAGCGACTATTCAACTGAATTACGGACGGCAGTAACAAGCGTCATTACATCGTTAAAGCGTTCGTCATAGGTAGAGCCCAGTACAGTGATAATAATTGGACGATTCAGACCTAGGTCAAACGCAATGGTGAGGTTGCCCCCAGCTAAATCAGTGTACCCGGTCTTTGAGCCGATAAGGTTAGGAATTCGGTTGACTATATCGTTCGTGTTCTCTACCGTGTGGTACTCACCATTGGTATTGTAGACTCGGGTTGTGGCTTGTTTGGAAGGGGCGAGAATGTCCGGATACGTATCAATAATATGCTCCATCAAAAAAGATATGTCTTTGGCACTTCCCACTGCTCCAGGTTCGTAAAGTGAGATATCAAGACCAGTGGTGTTTTTGAATTCAAGTGAACTCAGACCAAGCTCTTGGGCTCTTATATTCATACCGGTAACGAATTGAGCAACAGGGTCCCGGTCTCCAAGGAGAGTCCCGACGCTGGCTGCGAGTTCGTAAGCTGCATCGTTGGACGAAGAAATCAAGGCCATTTGCGACAAATCTTCGATAGTGAGTGTCTCGCCTATGCTGAACCCACTACTCCCCTCTTGCAAAATAGCGTTCTGACTAATTGCAGTGGTTTTGCTTTGATCTACTAACTCATAAGAGAGTAACGTGGTCATTAACTTAGTGATAGAAGCCAATGGGAGCGCGGTGGACTCGTTTTCTGCGTAGAGCGCTCTTTGCGCACGCACGTCCCAAACGTACGCCGCTTGGGCGCGAAGGTTTTGCTCAGCAATTTTCTGTGGAACTACTACCGCAGTCGCATCGTCTGCTACTGGAGCGGGTGGTAATTCTCCAGCTAGCTGTCCACTACTGTTTTGTAATAATAATGCGCTGAATAACCCCGCTAGAACCAGACTAAGGATACCTAACTGCATAAGGATAGGAAAATGATTTTTTTGCGAGGGTTCATCAGTCGCAATGATATGTGAATAGTCTTCATTCATGATGATGTGGTGTCAAAAGCGTCGATAGCAGACATAAAGTCACTAAAGCGAGGGAGCTCATGTTTGTGGGTAACTCCTAAGTGCTGGAGTAACTCTGGACTGATGCGGAACTGATACCCATAGCCAGTAATAGATTCACGCACAATCAGCCCGCGTGTCATAAGGTTACGTAAGATAAAAGATGAGTTGACTCCTCTGATGCGGTCAATTTCTACTCGTGAGATAGGTTCTCGATAGAGGATGATGGCGAGTGTCTCTGCGCCAGCTTTACCGATATCTCCAGTGAGGTCACTCTTGCGGAGCGATTCAATAAACTCAGAAAGCTCAGGGGCGGTTACCAGTTGGATATCTGTATCGGTTTCGCTTACCCGCACTGCCCCGCTTTCTAGTCGGACACGTAAATTTTGAACGGCAGTTTCAAGCTCGTCACTGGTGACGTCAAACAGCTTCAGCAACTTGGCTTTACTTTGTGGGGCAGCTTTATAAAACAGCAACCCTTCGATTTTTACATCGAGTGTCATATCGATATGTTAGCACAATCACCCCAATTATTCAGGGTTTGTTGACACGCTCGCAAAATTGTTGAAAAGTGTTGACAAATATTTTAACTGTGCTACTGTATAGACTCATCAAGAGGAGAAACCGATGAAAACGTTCTTTCCGCCCGGTGCACCCGATCATATCAATAAGACCGCCACACAAAATGATATGCACATCGCCGACATGACCAACGCCGCGCTGATCACCTGATCGCCTGATCGCCCTGGCCGCCGAATCTGCAAGGAGGCAGACAGACCTGTTTTGAGGCTCAGACCCTCAAGTGTTTCCTGACAAGAAATACAAAAGCGCACTAGCTACCCAGCTGGTGCGCCTTTTCTTTATATTAGTATATTAATAGTATTTAGGAATTCCTTGTTTATCTAACTCCATATGAATATCCTCAAATCTGTTCGATTGAGTGATGATGATGTTTCCTTGTTTAAATATTTCTAAGATAGCCAAAAAGCCAACAATCACGTTCTTATGTTCTGGTTCACGCGCTCTGATATCAGAAAACTTCGTCAGGACTTGAGTCTCAATTCTCTTACGCAAGCTATCCATCATATTCTCTAGAGAGATAATTGGTTTCAGTTTCGCAACTGGCTTCACCTCAACTTTGGGCAGAGCAGTCAGTACTTCCTGCATCGCATCTTGTAGCGAACTTACACTGCAGTGCGTGTCCGGCATAAACACTGGCTCTTTGGGTGGTGTGAACTCAGGAGTATAGCTGTTTTGGGTCCCGAACCGTGCTTGCAGTTCTAGCGCAATATCGCGGTAGATTTGATACTTTTTTAAGCGCTCCTCCAGATCCTCGATGCTCGCTGTTTCCTCTTCAGTGAGGTCGAGCACCGGCAGAAGTGATTTTGATTTAATCAGTAGTAGTGTCGCAGCCAGCGAGACGAATTGTGCCGTATTGGGAAGAGACAGTTCCTGCATTGCGCTCACCATCTGCATGTATTCGTCAGTTACTGTCGCTAGCGAGATGTCATTAATTAATAGCTTCCGTTTTTCAACGAGCTCAATCAATAGTTCCATCGGCCCTTCAAAGGTCTCAGTCTTAATGGCAAAAGCAGTAACAGTATCCATGCAGATATTTTATCACGCCTAATGAGTTACTTTCGTTTTGTCATCAAGAGTCTAAAAACTGGATAGGTGATAAAAAATACAACAAATAATAGTAGAGGAATCCCTCACTCCTGCCAGATGCTAATGAGTGTTTGCTTTTGGAATACCCATAAATACAAGATGATTGTATCAACTATGATTATCTGTGCCAGGAATAAATGCCAAGCAGTTTTATCCATGTTGCTCTACAAACTTCACCAATAATCGCACTGGTTCCCCAGCTGCTCCTTTGGCTAGCTTGTCGCTTGGGATACTCTCCATCCGCGGGGCAATGTCGATATGGGCCCAAGGAGTATTTTTCGAGGCGAAGAATGAAAGGAAGGTTCCGCCCTCAATACAGCCACCAAAGCGAGAGAAGTTGGTAGCGATGTTGGAGATGTCTGCCCGAGTGCTTTTGAGTGACGACTTGTATTCATCCCAGAGTGGCAATGGCCACACTAAGTCCCCAGAATCTTCACCGAGCTCTACTAGCTTATCTTGCAAGTTTTTGTCTTTGGTCAGAATTGCTGAAGTGTGTTGCCCGAGTGCTACGAGTGAAGCGCCGGTGAGAGTGGCAGCGTCGAGCATGACGCTTGGAGAGTAATGCATCTGCGCGTAGGTCATCGCATCAGCCAGGACCAGACGTCCTTCAGCATCAGTATGGAGAATCTCTACTGTCTGACCTGACATTGAGGTAGCAATGTCACCAGCGCGCATACTGTCAGCTGAGATAGAGTTCTCTGCTGCAGGAATAAACGCGACGACATTTTTCTTCAAGCCAAGTTTTGCAATCGCGCGCATGGCGCCAATCATCGCTGCTCCACCAGACATATCCATATGCATTTCGTGCATTGCTCCTGATGGTTTGACGTTCAAACCACCGGTATCATAAGTGATGCCTTTACCGACGAGTGCAATCGGTTTTTTCTTTCCGGCTTTCTTCTCGGTTGCGGTTGGCTTCCCTGCTCCCCACCATTCAATAATAATGAACTGTGGTTTGTCACTCGCTCCCTTTCCAACCACTTCCAATAAGCCCATTTTGGCTTTTTTGATTTCAGCTGGACTAAGTATCTTTACAGTGGCTTTGGTGCCCTTCAGAGCGTCTTTTGCCGCTTTGGCGAGCTTTGATGGGGTCATGTCCTCACCACTGGTGTTGGCGATGTCTCGGGTGAGATTTGCTCCTTCGCCAACAATCAGTCCGTCAGCAAAACTACGCTTCTCAGCAGCTGAAAGTTCACCACACACCAACACTTCTTTGAGTTCTTTCGTGCCTTTTCCCTTGGTTTTGTACTTAGTAAATTCGTATTGCGCAAGCTGTAGGTTCTCCGCCAGAGTACGATAGAACCATTCACCTCCTTTGGCTTCTAGAGCCGGGCAATCCATCATCCCCAAGTGTAGAGCAATATTCTCTAACTGATGACCTTTGGCTGCTTGCACGATACTTCGCACGAGAGTGCGATAGCTTCGCACCGTCATTTTTTGACGCTTCCCAGCACCCATGCGGTATTCGAGCGTGCCGTCAGCACATTCAACCAGCCGATGCCAGCTCGGCTTGTCTTCCGTTAAGATAATCCGACAGTACTTAGCTGGAACCGTTGAGTAATCTTTTTTATTGCTGAGAGTAATTTTTGTCATATGAGCAGTGTAACAAACAGCGGCAGATTCTAAAAGAATCTGCCGCTGTTTTAATATGTTGTGTCCTACAGCTCTGCTGAGTCACTCTGCTCTTTTGAGGTAAACGTATCAATTCGGTTGATATCTCTTGGGAACAGTGTGGCTTCTTTGACGTTGGCTACGCCACAGAATTTGGCTGTCAGTCGCTCAAGACCCATGCCCCAACCACCATGCGGCGGAATTCCGAATCGGAATGTTTGGAAGTAGTAGTCAAATTTACTGATGTCCAAGCCTTTCTTTTGAGCTTTGGCTTTGAGTACTTCAAGGTCGTGCACGCGCTGACCACCAGTAGTGATTTCTACCCCACGGAAGAGCAAGTCGAAACTCTTTGTGAATCCCAGGTCGTCTTCGTCTTCCATTGTGTAGAATGGTCGCTTCTCTACTGGATAATGAGTGATGAATATGAAGTCACTTCCTAAATTATTCTTAGCGTATTCGCATAACCATCGTTCATCTTCTGGTTCTAGGTCTGGCTCATTGGTCTTGTCTTGACCGGTTTCTTTCTTAATGAGTTCTTGAGCTTCTCTGAGCTTCATGTGCGGGAAGATGTCGGTATCAGGAATACTTGGCAGTGCAATACCTAAGATATCCAAATCAGCTTGATTCTTCTCAGCCAGTCGCTTTGAGATGTGTTTCATCAAAGCCGTCTCTACTCTCATGATGTCAGTGTGATCAGTAATGAATCCCATTTCCATATCAAGTGAAGTGTATTCGCTGAGGTGTCGACTGGTAGCACTTTTCTCCGCCCGGAAGGCGGTTGCAAAGGTAAATACTCGCTCGAACGCTCCGACCATAATTTGTTTGTAGAGTTGCGGGCTGGTAGCAAGCGAAGCTACTACGTCTTTGAAGTAGTCGACTTTGAATACCTCTGCTCCACCCTCGGCGTCGCCACCAACAATCTTGGGAGCTTGAAATTCAGTAAAATCTTCTCCGCGCAGATACTCTCCATAGGCGCTGGTGATTGTCGCTTGGATAGTAAAAATAGCTTGCTGTCGTGGGAAGCTGAGTGTCAGCGGTCGGTAGTCAAGCAGGGTGTCGATGTTCAGCTCTGCGTTTTTATCAAACGGCAACGCTTCGGATAGATTAAGAATTTTGATGTCGGTGATTTCTAATTCAATGTCCCCATTCTTCACCTTATCATTCACCATTTTTTCGGGTCGAGCATTCACCATTCCAGTGATTGCAACCGATGATTCCTCTGTTAGTTGTTTGGCAATCTCCAGTACTTCAGGTTTACCAAACACTACCCCTTGCACCATTCCAGACCGGTCACGCATATCAAAGAACGCCATCTTGCCTTGATTGCGTGCGACTGAAATCCAGCCATTAATTGTTACTTCTTCTCCTTGGTGTGAGCTGAGCTCACCGATAAGTGTTCGTTTCATAGTAATTGTTCGCAGGAACATAAATCGCCCCTACATGCATATTAAGTGTTTCTAATACGAATGCAGGGGCGATTTCCATCTAAATGATGAGTCGCGGTGCCACCCTACTTCCCTGCTCTGTCTTACACAGATACAGACTTATTTGTTCATTCTACCTCCACAGTGTCAGCTGCTTCTTTGGCTTAGTGATAAGTATACGCACTTTTGTCAGCTTGTGAACCTGATCTTAATCACGGAGCAATCTAATGCCCATGTCGCTTTGGTAAAACGTATAGCCAGACAACTCTGGTTCTATAAAAGCCCGAAGTACCGCCAACAGTTCAATCAAGGCGTCTTCTGTTGATTCAGTGCTAGTGGCCGGGTATTTTTCTACAGTGAATTCAAAATCACTCGCGTTGTCTTTTTTAATCCAGTTGAATACTAGGTTCTTATAGTGCGATTCCAGATGTTGATGGCAGACCTCCTCTATTGGCTGAGTTATCACTCGTATTTTTTCAGCTCGAACTGCTTGGATGTCAGGAATTCCTTCGTTCATATCTATAGCTGAATACCAATTGCTTGTCTTACTTTGAGCAACGTTTTGTTTGATTGCATTTTTGCACGCGCAACGCCATCTGCGAGCACTTCAAGGATTTCTTCTTCAGTAATTGCATCTCGCTTAGCGCGCATCGGAGCTATCATTGCTTCGAGGTCAACCGCGAGAGCTTTTTTGAGATCCCCATAGCGCCCTTTGTTGTCCTTATAGAGTGACTCAAGCTCAGCTTCTGATTTGAGTAGGCGGTGAATGGCATAGACATGCTCTGGCTTGTCTCCTTCTGAGTCAGTCACAATGCTCATCACTGCTTTTTCAATCGCCTCAGTTGAGCCAAACAAGGGAATGGTGTTGCCGTAGCTTTTGCTCATCTTCTGACCATCAGTTCCGGGCACAACTCCGACGCCATCAATAATCATTTCGGTTGGTTCTTTTAAGATTTTATACTTATCATGTATTTTTTCTGTTTTTGGGTCAATAAATCCTTCATACTCAACAACCTTGGCGTATGTTCGATTAAATTTACCGACTGCTTCACGAGTGTATTCTAAGTGCTGTCGCTGGTCTTCTCCCACCGGTACAACATCAATGTCGTAGAGGGTGATGTCTGCTGCTTGGAGCATCGGATAAGTGAACAGTCCGGCGTTGGGCTCCAGACCCTTAGCCACCTTGTCTTTGTAGGAGTGAGCCTGCATGAGAAAAGGCACAGTCACCATGCAGTTGAGTACCCAACCTAGCTCGGTATGGTCTTGGTTGTCAGATTGTCGGAAAATAATAGCTTGCTTTGGATCCACTCCCACGGCTAGATAGTCTTTGACCACATTATAGATATTCTTTCGGAGCTGTTCTGGGTCACGAGCACTGGTCAAGGCGTGATAGTCAGCAATCATCAAGTGACTATCGTAGTCTTGGTACATATCCACAAATGGTTTGAGGGCACCAAAGTAATTTCCGATGTGTAAATCACCTGATGATTGGAGTCCGGTCAGTAATCGTTTCTTATTCGTATTCATAGGTAATAGTGTACCAGAATCAGCACTCAAGACAATTTACAGCGCTAGAGGCATCTCAAGAGTGAAGCGTGAACCTGTATCATCACCTTCCGAGTGACCAGTGATATTCCCTCCCATCGCTTCAGCCATTTTGTTAGCTACATAGAGCCCGAGTCCAGTCCCGGAGACATTGACTGAATTGGCATTCTTCGCTCGTTCGAATTTTTGGAAAATAGTATGCAGGGTCTCTTGGTCCATACCAATACCAGTGTCAATAATATCTACATAGACTTTTTTCTTATGTACATCATCACGTACCAACACCGTAATGGTGCCTGTTGGAGTGTATTTAATAGCGTTATGAATGAGGTTATGAATTATCTGCACCACCTTACCAATATCCGCATGAATAACACCCTGACTATGCAGGCTCTTCTTGAAATACAGCACCAGCCCCTTCTTCATCGCGTCAGCTCTGAGGTCGTCTGTAATATGTTCGACTTCAGTTGGGAGGTTGAAGTCCGACAGACTATATTTCATATTTCCTGATTCAATACGAGAAACGTTCAGGTAGTCTTCGATTGCCAAGGCCATAAGTTTGGACGATTCATCAATTCGCTGTAATGGCTCGTTTGCCTTTTGTGGAATCACTCCAAAGCTCCCTTCGAGCAAGAGAGACGCGTAGCCTCTGATTGCCGTCAGTGGGCTCCGCAATTGATGAGAAGCAATCGACACAAATTCAGATTTTTGTTTATCTAGTACCTTGAGTCTAGTGTTGGCACGTTCAAGATTTGAGGCGAGTTTTTCAATTTGCTCTCGTTGTTTAATCTCCTTGCTCACACTTCTTACCAAGAGTATTCCCAGTGCGATGGTGATGATAAGGGTAAGTGTGGCAATGACTTGTACATTTTCAATTTTGTTTACGAAAAGTAATGAAGTTATCAATACTCCTAGTCCTACAATCAAAGCTTCAGTAGCGATAAGTTTTGCTTTGAATGTTTCGAAGCGGACAAGTAAGAATGTTAAAAATATAACAAAAACTGGCATTCCAAATAATCCGTATTGACCAATCTCCCAGTCAGATTCAAAACTACCTATTATGTTTCCAAACGAAAAGGAAAGAAGAAACGCTAAGACCCCACCAGTGGCCAACCACAGCTCGGTCTTTCGATGTTGATTTTTTGGTTTGCAAATTTCTAAATAAGAAAATATTAAAATCCAGAGAGCGATGAGTAGTTCTGCGGTATATACATAGTTCTGCCACAAAGGCCCTTCAAGAGCTTCTCGCCAGCAATTAGTGAAATCAAAACCAGTAAGATTTAATGCTGTGTGAGTGAATAAAAATGCTGGAATGAAAATTATAAAAATACCTAACTCGTAACGCCATGTAGGCCAGCTTTTCTTGATGAGAGTGTATATAAAGTAAAAAGAAGTGATGTAAATGAGCAACTCAAAATACACCAAGATGGACCAAAAGAACATTATCAAGTCTGATCTATCGGTTGCCCAAAGAACCAGGTCAATCATACTCCAAGCGGTAAATGCCAGAGCGAGAAAGAAGAGTGATAGAGCGGCTTTCCCTTTTGGATTGTGAATGAGTACAAATAAAGCAATTAATAGAATTGCTAGTGAAGGAAACAAGTGTGAATAATAGATAAAATTACCCCAAATGTTGTTCGATACTATTAAGTATGGAGCTGGGTCCCAAAGACAAATTGAAGGATCTGCAATATTATTCATAATTTATTCAGCAAAAAGTTCTTCAAAATAATCAGCTGTTTCTGGTCCGTCAGGATTAGTAAATATCACGTAGTCTTTTTGAACAACTTTTACGTAGTAAGTGATAATTATAGAAAGTACTATGAGAGTGAGGGTGGTAGTACGAATACCGATGGTGAGCATTTTTTCTCTAGCGGAGTGACTCATACTAACAGTATAGCTGTTTTATGAATGCGAAAAATTAGTTGTTTATGAAACTGTGAGTAACTATTAGCTGTTCGCCTGTTGATAGATTTTTTTAAATGCTGTAGCGATGTATTCTTTAGATTTATTAAATGTTTTCCTGTCTAAAGATTGGATAGAACGGATTTCCTTTCGGCAGTTTTTGTTTTTGCAGTCACAATCAATTGACCATCCTTCATCAGACTCGGATAAAGAGTAATCCATAGTTATTTCTGTATTGGCTGGAATATGTGTGATAGCAACTACTTTTCGTTTTGTAACAATAGCTACGTTGGGGGTACAGGAGTGATTGATATAGCGAAATGGTGACTGCTTTGTGTCAATCCAACTGTACTTCCCTGCTCCAATCCAATTCAAGCTCTTGCGAGAGAGTGTTTTTGTCCATTCACGAACAATAATCATTGGACCGTGAATATAAGCCACAAAATCTCCACTGTTCAAGGCAACATTTGTATAGAGCCCAGTTCCATTTATTCCACTTTTATCTTTATATATTTTTGACATATTTCCTGAGAGCTACTACTGATACCATGGCGTGGAGAACAGCATTTGATAATGGATAAAACATCAAAGCATGCCACAGCTCCCCGTGAGTGAGATACGTTACTAGGCCAAGCAGTGAGTAGGCAACAGCCCAAATTGCCCATGGTAACCAGTGTTCCCGTTCAGGCTTCTCGTACGTTGAGTGAAGAATTGGGTAAAATGCGGGAAAGGTAGAGAGATTGGAGAGAAAGAGAAACGCCACTACAGCCCATTCACGCCCTGCAACGCTGAGAACTGCAAACGTAGCTAGTCCCCAAGCTGCAATGTACGCTAACGTGATCAGCACGTCCCCCGCAAAAGAAAATCTATCCCAGAAATCCTCTGGCCACCAATCTTCTGGCCACCAACGATTGGGGTTGATGGTTCGCGCTTTTCTCCAGCATTTCACTGACACCACTATGGCGAGTATTCCACAGACAGTCGGTAGTATAAGTTCAGCAAATGTAGCATCAATATCCCATTCGAGCACAGCGAGCACGAGTGTGCCGTAAGCAAACATAAACCAGGTGACCGGGTTCGGGTCGATGTGTTCGTCTGTTAAATACAGATAGTAACCCAAGAGCTGTAAGAGTCCGGCAATAATTCCAAGTAACAATACTGTGTTTATGGAGAGCCACGTCTCGTTTCCAGCGGGAAGGACTTGTGCATACACCAGCCCAACGTAGCCAAATAAGCCGGTAATAATCAGAGTGCTCAAAAATGTAACTGGTCGAGCAATCAGTGTTGAAAGAATATCCTTCAAGTGGATTTTCATAGAGTAAATTTATACTACATAAAAACCAATGTGTAAAGACTAGTAATACACAGTGTACTGCCAACTTACTTTTACACTATGTACAAGATGACTAACGGGAGAAGGAGCCACCAGAAATAGTAGACTTCTGGAGCAAAGAGAGACTGAACTGGAGTGCCAGGAACTAAGAATTCAGAGACCGGGAGCACATTAAAGCTGAATACCATTACCAGAGATGTGGCTCCAAATGTCAGTAGTAATTTGCGACCCATGCTTTCGAACTTTTTTTCCTTAAACTCGTCAGGCATAATGCGGAAGCAGAGTGCAGTAGTGAGAAGTGTGACCAAGGCAAAGAATCCTAATTGACCAGCAGCGAGTGACTGTGAACTTTCTAGATTTTTAAATATAAAGTCATATCCGGGAAATTCTAGTGATATTAAGAGTGCGAAGTACAGACCGATGATAACGTTCATGATTGCTTGCCGGCCTTTGAAAAGCGCAAAGAGCAGGAAGACAAAAAAGACCGCAATGAAATACGCAAATTCGTATAAAAATGTCAGCACATATCCCCAATCCATATGTACTCATTATAGTCTAGTCACCAAAGAATTTTGATGAATAACTGCGTGGCTGTTTACATCCGTTCTATAGCGAGAAAGGTGGCGTCTTGGACGTGTTTGAATCTATCTCCCATCAGCTTCACTCCCCCAAACCACCGAGTGACGCAGATAACGCAATCACTCACCTCAGCTTTCTGCATGACGCGAAGTATCACCATCCCAGCTCCAGTCTCACCGTCGTCTGCTTTGGTTTCGTAAAGTGTGCCGTCTTTGGAGATACGTGCCGCCCAAGAATTATGAGTAGCGCGGGCGATCTTCTTGTTTTTCTTCAGTTGTTTCAAAAACAGCTTGATATCTTCCCGTCCCTGCACCCGCCCCACACTCACCGAGTACCGACTCCCCCTATCCTCAATCACCATCTCATGTAGCACAAAGTCACCAGAAGGAGTTTTCCTATTTTCAAAATCAAATCGTGGTGGTTGGTGCGACATATCGTAATAAGTATACCACTATTGACATAATTTGGTATTGGTGTATACTATTAATAATCATATACAGGAGTAAATCATGTTCTACCTTGCAGTTCTTGAAGCTTTGGCAGCTGCGTTTTTCATTTTCAGGTTTGTTGAGACTGGAACTCCGTGGCATGCAGGCATTGCAGTCTTGTTTGCCTTGATGGCAATACTGTTTGGCCAACAAGCAACAAAAGAATGAGCACAGCCGGCGAGAGAATATTCTCACGCCGGCTTTTTATTGTAATAGTCTGGCGAGCTTTTCGAGTTTACACTCGAATCGTTCCTTCCTGAGTGTAACACTCAAACACTCGCTGCGATGTGTTGGTAATCAGCTGTTAAGAGCGTTGTGAAAACAGCAACGGGTGTTTGGTTTGCTTGCTCAGGGAGCCTGCGAGTCGAGGAAGTAACTAAAAAGCCCGTCAAACTATTACTCACTATAGGGTCAAGTTCCAAATTCACTACGTTCATAAGAACTTCCTCCCCGGACTCGTGGTTCGTCGCGCTAGGAAATGCGCTTCTCACAACACTCCGTCTCATATAGGCTAAAAATACTCGCGTATTTTCTTAACACCTAAATGCCCTCTTCTTTTAACTCTTCCACCAACTTCCGCGCTTTGCGGGAAAGTTTCTTTGGTGTTTCGATAGAAATCTTGACCATGAAGTCACCGCGACCGTAGTCACCAGGTACTCCTTTGCCTTTGATACGTAGTAGCTCACCGTGGGCGATGCCAGCTGGAATCTTGATTTCGGTGTTGCCGTCGAGGGTGGCTACCGTGTAGGTGCCTCCTAAGAGCGCGTCAGTGAGCTTTATCGGGAGATGAGTGCTCAGAGTACTACCGTCTCGTTTGATGGTCTTGTGACTCTCCACATGGACTTTGATATATAAGTCACCAGGTTGTCCATTTGGGATAGCTTCTCCGCGACCAGTCATACGAATGACTTCTCCGTTCTGGATACCAGCTGGCACTTTGATAGAAATTTCTTCTTCGGTTCGCTTTACACCGACTCCAGCACAATTACCACAGCGCTCTTTAGGAATCTTCCCTGTCCCGTGGCAGGTTGAACATTCTCGTACCGTAGTAAAGCTTCCCATGATGCTGTTGCGGTTCTCGCGTACCTTCCCTTGCCCACCACAGGTAGTACAAGAATCCATTTCGGTGCCTTTCTTGGCTCCAGAGCCACCACAGACCTCACAGGTATTGTTCTTGGTAATGAGTAACTTCCTCGTCACTCCAAAGATAGATTCTTTGAAATCGAGATTAATATCTACTGACACATCGCGTCCCCGCTGAGCTTGTCCCCCGCCACCGCCGAAGCCGAAGTTTTGAAAAATATCGTTGATATCAAATTCAAACCCTTGCCCTCCCCCTTGTTGGAAGCCAGAGAAATCAAACCCGCCGAAGCCTTGTCCCTGTCCTCCTCCACCAGCACCAGAAAACGACTGACCGTACGTGTCGTACTCAGCTTTCTTTTTGTCGTCGTTAAGTACGGCGTACGCTTCAGTTACTTCTTTATATTTCTCTTCATTCCCAGTTTTTTTGTCAGGATGATATTCAGATGCTTTCTTACGAAACGCTTTCTTCACTTCTTCTTTAGAAGCTCCTTTCTGGACACCAAGAATGCTGTAGTAATCTTTCATAATTTTATATCAAATACATTAAGCGGTTGATAAGTGAGACGAATGGTATTCATCTCACCAGTTCTACTTCTCAATTATTTTTTGTCTTTGTTATCCTCTTCTTCGGTCTTCACTTCCTCTGCGTCACGTACTTCTGGTTCATCTTCGCTCTTCGCTTCTCCTTCAGGTGCCTCAGCTCCAGCTTCTTTAGAGGCAGCTTCAGCGGCCTTCTGCATGATCTCACCAATCTTCTGCATAGACTCTGAGAGCGCTGCGACAGCGGTATCAATAGCTGACTTGTCGTCTTTGTCTTTTACCTCGTTTACTGCTTTCACTTTCCCCTCAATGTCAGTCTTGACGTCCTCAGGAATTTCTTTTTCGTGGTCTTTCAGCGCTTTTTCGGCGGTATAGATGGTTTGTTCTGCTTGATTGCGCACTTCGATGAGCTCTTTCTTCTTGCCATCTTCTGCTGCGTGATCTTCAGCGTCTTTCTTCATTTTTTCAATGTCTTCTTCGGTCAGTCCGGAGTTCGCTTCGATACGGATAGACTGTTCTTTGCCAGTTGACTTGTCTTTGGCAGTGACATTGAGCACACCGTTACTGTCGACATCAAAGGTCACCTCTACTTGCGGTACTCCCCGTGGTGCTGGTGGGATGCCGTCGAGCACGAACTTACCAAGTGACTTGTTATCAGCAGCCATTGGTCGCTCACCCTGGACGATGTGAATCTCAGTAGAAGTTTGATTATCAGCTGCGGTGGAGAATACTTGTTGTTTCTTGGTTGGGATATGTGTGTTCTTTTCGATGAGCTTGGTATTTACTGAGCCCATTGTTTCGATTCCTAATGAAAGAGGAATAACGTCCACTAGGGTGATGTCTTGTACGTCACCTTGGAAGATTCCCGCCTGGATAGCTGCACCGAGAGCCACCACTTCGTCTGGGTTAATGCTTCGGTTAGGTTCTTTTCCAAACAGCTCCTTCACCGCGTTGGCGATAGCTGGCATTCGAGTTTGTCCACCAACAAGAATAATTTCGTCGATGTCTTCTTTCTTGAATGAAGAAGCCTCGAGAGCTCGCTTGGTGATTTCGATAGATTTGTCTACGAAGTCTTGGGCGATTTCTTCAAGTTTTGAACGCTTAAGTTTTACGTCCATGTGTAACGGCCCATCAGCTCCTTGAGAGATGAATGGAATGTTGATATCAGTTTCGGTAGTTGAAGACAGTTCGAGCTTGGCTTTCTCAGCTGCTTCGTCGAGTCGCTGGAGCGCAAGTTTGTCTTTCCCTAGGTCTACACTTTCAGCTTTCTTGAACTCATCAATCAAAAATCGGACGATTCCTTGGTCGATATCACGCCCACCCATGTGTGCGTCTCCGTCAGTAGATTGGACTTCTACCACGTCGTCCCCTACTTCGAGTACGGTTACGTCAAACGTTCCTCCTCCGAAGTCAAAGACCACAATTTTCTCATCTTTCTTTTTATTGAATCCGTATGCGAGCGCTGCCGCTGTCGGTTCGTTGATGATTCGACGAACTTCTAGTCCAGCAATCTTCCCAGCGTCTTGAGTCGCCTTTCGTTGTGAGTCGTTGAAGTACGCTGGCACAGTAATCACTGCCTCGGTAATAGTTTCACCGAGCTTTGCTTCAGCGTCAGCTTTGAGCTTGGACAAGATCATGGCTGATACTTCTTCTGGCCGGTAATCTTTTCCTCCGAGCTCAATAGTAACTCCTCCACTCTCACCATCTTTGATAGCGTATGGCACGATGTCTTTATCTTTTTGTACGACATCGTCTGAGTATGAGTGCCCCATGAAGCGCTTCACTCCGTAGATGGTGTTGGTCGGGTTAGTGACCGCTTGTCGTTTGGCGATTTGCCCAACCAGACGTTCGTTGGTTTTTGAGATTGCGACAATTGATGGAGTGGTACGTGCTCCGTCGCTATTCTCTACAATTACTGGTTCCCCAGCTTCAATCACAGCCATTGCTGAGTTGGTTGTACCTAAGTCAATTCCTAAGATTTTTGCCATATGTTTGAATATTAGTTTGTTTGTCAGTAATAGCAAGTTCCTCGTCCTGAAATATTCAGCGGGCTACAGCCGCAGATTCGGACGTAAGTTCGCAATAGTCGCTACGCTCGTTTGCTCACTCACTTTTTGCCATATTAATGTATAAGTTAGTCTTGTGTAGTTCCGGTAGTAACGCGCGCTGGTCGAATGAGGTATGTCTCTCCGTCTTGGGTCATCTCGTATCCGCGTTGGACGACAGAGACCACAGTATCAACGAGCGCTTCGTCACTTACTTCTTCTGTACCGACTGCTTCATGCTTCTGCGGGTCGAAGGTGTCTCCGGTTGGGTCAAGTGCTTTGACACCGTATGAGTTGAGAATGTTCATCAACTGCATCTGTATTCCTTCGACACCAGTCCGCCAGGACTTGTCAGCCTTTTCCCAGACCTCAGTGTTCCCGATTGCCATTTGGAAGCTGTCGCACAGTGGAAGCAGTTCCTCAGCGTGTCGTCGTTGTGCTCGTTTCCTATCCTGTGCCTTTTCATCTTCGAGTCGTTTGCGGGCATTGAGGAATTCGGCTCGAGCGCGTTGTGATTCTTCTAAAATTTCTTTCTTTTCGGTATCGAGGCGCGCAATTTTCTCTCTCAGGTCTTTCAATTTATTATTGCTTAACTCCTCGACTTCTTCTAAATCAAATTCTTGTGATTCTACGTTTTCGTCGGTGATTTCTTCAAAATCGTCTTTGTCCTTATCATGTTTATTCACCATACCAGCGCATTATAAAGCCGAATGACGTTTGTGTCAAAGCCTCGATAAAAAAGTAAAAACGCCCTGATTTTACAGGGCGTTTGAATGTGCAAGTAATGAATAAATACAGATGCTCCTAGAAATTATTTATCTCACCTAGAGTTACCCTAAGTTAGCGTTTTGTCCCAGCTCACTGTTTAAAGATAATTATCAGTAACCATATACTCGACACCACAGCTATCAAAACAGCAGTACCACCGACAATGTTCGCAATTCTTTCAACCTTATTTATTTTCTGTTGTGGCTGGTCTTCATCTACCAGCGCACTAGTGAGTGCTACGATGACGCAAATCACTATTGTGATAAGTAACGCGTTGGCTGAAACGCTATCAATCATGTCCCAAATCTCCTTGTTTTGAGTGGTGCCACTCGTTTGTTCTGGGTATAAAGTACAACCATTTTCATCAACACACAACCCCAAAACCTCCTAAACCCCTAAAATGTACTACATTTTAGGGGTTTAAAGGAAAAGACATTTTTCTAAACGATAGAAACGGAATGAAGTGCAAGGCAGACAAAGAAAAAGCACCGACCGGGACATTTGTCCAGGAAGGCGCTTTTTCTGTAGACTAACGAAGCAATTCGTCCGTTTCTATCGTTTAGACCAGGCTGGTCGTTTGCGGGCTTTGCGAAGTCCAAACTTCTTTCGCTCTACTGAACGCGGGTCTCGCTTAAGGAAACCAAGGAGCTTGAGAGCTCCTCGTCGCTCCGCCTTCTCTTTTACGAGGGCTCGAGCGATACCCAGTCGGATAGACTCTGCTTGAGATGAGATTCCTCCACCAAGTACTTTGGCAGTAATGGAGTAGTGTTCGATTCCAGCGTCTGGAGTTTCAAGAACCGACATGATGTCTTTTTGGTGTGAAAGGTTACCGAAGTAGTCTTCAAGCTTCTTACCATTGACAGTAATTTCTGTAGCAGAAGCTGGAGTCAAGCGCACTCGTGCGGTTGATGTCTTTCGACGACCGAGTCCTTCTACGTAGGTTGTTTTTGTGGCAGCCATAAGGAAATTACTCGTTAATGATTAATTGCTTCATAAGTGGTTTCTGGTGCTTGTTCTTAGGAAGCATTCCGTTGACCGTACGCTTAATAACTTCAGCAATTCCGAGTCGAGTTGCTAAGTGATCAAGGGTTTCTTCTTTACGCCCACCTGGGTATCCAGAGAAGCTTTGGTAGATTTCACTTTTCTTCTTCTCCGGGATATCAAGCTTGCTAGCGTTTTCAATAGTTACTACCACATCTGACATGATGTGTTTAGCAAATGTTGGCTCGTTCTTCCCAATCAAAATAGTTGCTGCTTCGGTAGCTACTTTTCCAAGTCGCTTGCCGGCGGCGTCAATAGTATGGGTTTTGTTGGTTGTAGTAGTCATAATAATTATTCAACAAAAGCGATTACCGCTTCTTCTCGTCCAGAAGTCTGGCCAAGCTTAACTACTCGTGTGTACCCACCGTTTCGTTCTGCGAACTTAGGGGCCACGTCTTTGAATAGTTTTGTAATAGTTGTGCTGGTTGGTTCACCAAGTCGGCTTGCAACAAGACGTCGTGCTTGAACTGAATCAGTCTTAGCGTGAGTTACCAGACGTTCGATTTGCGGTTGCAATTCTTTTGCCTTGGCAAGAGTAGTCGTGATTTGACCATCTCGGATGAGAGACACCGCTAAACCGCGCATCAGCGCTGTTCGCTGACTTCTGCTTCGGCCTAGTGTTCTGTTACTGTTTGAGTGTTTCATACGTCTTACGCTTCAAGTGCGAGGTTATGTTTCTTCAGAAGGTCTTCGATTTCTTCGAGGCCTTTTGGTCCAATACCGTCGAGCGCTAGAATATCATCTTTTTTCTTTCTGACAAGCCCCCCGATGGTTCGGATGCTTGCTTCTTCCAAAGATTGCAGAGTTCGGCTGGTAAGATCGAGAGTTTCGATTCGTGTTTTCAACACTTCTTGGTCAGGCTCTGCGGCTTCAACTGGCGCTTCTTCAGGTTTTTCGGCTGACTTTGCACTCTGTGTTTCTTGGAATCCAATGATTGATTTCAACTGATGAACCATGATTTCAATTGACTTCTCAAGCGCTTCTCGGGCTGAGTACGTACCGTCAGTCTCAAGAATGACACGTAGTCGGTTGTAGTCAGTTCTGTCCCCTACACGCATGTTCTCTACTTCGTAGTTGGCTCGTCTGATTGGCGTAAACACTGCATCAAGCGCAATTGTTCCGATTTCTACCTTGTCCTTTTGGTGTACTTCTCGTGGTACGTAGCCAAGACCTGTCTCGACAGTCATTTCGATGTTGAGTTTGTTTGTCTTGTTTGTCAGTTCACAGATGTGTTGCTCAGGACTAAGAATTTCTACTTGAGTAGGACATTCAATGTCTGCTGCAGTAACTGGGCCAGGACCGGTTTTCTTCAGAGAAATAGTCATTGGCTCATCACCGTGCATTGTCAGACGTACTCGTCGTAGGTTCAACAGTAGTGTGATTACGTCTTCTTTTACTCCGTCTAGAGTTGAGAATTCGTGTTCTACGCCATCGATTTTTACTTGTGTGATGGCTGCTCCAGGAAGTGATGAGAGAATGATGCGTCGGAGTGAGTTTCCAAGAGTGTGACCGTAGCCAGGGAAAAGACCGTCTATTTCAAAGACGCCTTTATTATCTCCTTCTGATACAACTCGTGGCTTTGACGGGAGAGTTACATTTGTTTCTAACATAATGTGTATGAACTTAAATAATTTGTAAACCTCTTCACCCTATCGACTGTAGTACTCCATTACTTGTTCTGGGTCGAACAGTGATGAAATTGGATCATATACTGGGGCTGCCTTCACTACTCCTTCCATCTTTTTGACATCAAATGTAACCCAAGCTGGTACTCCAGCTGCTTCGTGCTTTTCGCTTAGGTCAACAAAGAGTCCAGTCTGACGACTACCCTCACGGATAGATAACACGTCACCTACCTTGACTCGGTGTGATGGAATAGTCATTTTCTTACCGTTCACGCAGATGTGACCGTGTGAGGCAATTTGTCGAGCGAGTCGTCTGGTCTTCGCTAAGCCCATTCGGTAGATAACGTTATCGAGTCGACTCTCAAGTCGGTCCATAAGCAATGCTACTGGCTGATTACTCTTCTCTACAGCGTCATTTCGGTAGCGTCGAAGCTGCTTCTCTGAAATACCGTAGGTAAATCGCATCTTCTGCTTTTCAATAAGTTGACGCTTGTAGTCACTCATTTGGTTTGGTCGTCGACCACGGCTTCGTTGGTTTGCACTTCGTGCAACAGAGTTCTCAAACTTTGCGGTTTGGGTTTTCTCGAAGATTGGTGCTCCGAGTCGCTTGGCGATTTTGAATTTAGGTCCGATTTTCATAAGCTAAATACTATACTCGTCGCGCCTTAGGAGGTCGCGGGCCGTTAAATGGAACTGGGGTTTTATCAGTGATTTTGGTGATACCGATACCTTTACCTGCAAATGCTCGCAGGGCAGACTCTCGTCCAGCACCAACTCCTTTGATAACCACCTCAGCATCTTTCATCCCCATTTGCTGAGCTTTCTCTCCGATAATTTCTCCAACCTTAGCAGCTGCAAACGGAGTACTCTTTCGTGAACCTTTAAAACCAAGTGCTCCCGAAGAAGCAGCCATTACTGAATTACCCTTACCATCTGTAAGTGTCACTAATGTGTTATTAAAAGTCGCTAGAATGTTGAGTGTACCACTCGCTAGCTTTCGCTTAGGAATGCGGTTGAGCGCGCGGGATGTTCCCGCTACGTCAGAGCCACCACTTTTTTTGACTGCACGTTTCTTACCCATATGTCGTTTACGTTTACAAAAATGCTAATAATTAAGTCTTTTCCAACTTACGTCGTCCACTTCCCATAGTCTTCTTGGCTCCCTTGTGAGTCCGGGCGTTTGTTTTGGTGTTCTGACCACGAACGGGGAGGTTCTTAGCGTGACGTGAGCCACGGTATGAACTGATGTCTTTTAGACGCTTGATGTTTCCAGCTGTCTGACGCTTCAACTCACCTTCGATAGTAAATCCTTCAATTTTTTCTCGAATGGTGTTTTCTTGCTCGGTGTCGAGGTCGGTAGCTTTAGAAGTCAGAGCAATTGAAAGCTCATCAAGAATCATTTGTGATCGCTTAAGACCAATACCATATACAGCCGTCAGAGCGTATGACAGTTGTTTATCGTCTGGAATTGTAATACCTGAAATTCTCATATTTATCCTTGTCGTTGTTTATGTCGTGGCTTCTTTTTGTTGATGACAAAAATTACTCCTCGTCGTTTGACGATTTTGTCATCTGGACTCATTTTTTTAACTGATGATCGTACTTTCATAATAATATCTAAAGTCTTTTTGTGATTCTTGCTTTTCCTCCGTATGGATCGATTACCATTCCTACTTTATCTCCTACGAGGACTCGAATACGAAACCTTCGCATTCGACCTGCAAGATACGCAAGAATAGGTTCATCAGACTCTTCAGTCTTCACACGAAATTGAGCGTTTGGAAGCGCTTCTTCTACCACACCGTAAGCGAGGTCGTCTGATTGTTCTGAAGTATTCTGGTCCATTAAACGTGGCTGAGTCTAACAGAAAATAAATACACCGTCAAATGCTTGAACAGTAAAAAGTGCATAACTTATTCTGGTGCTTTGAGTTCTTCGATAACTAAGATGTCTTCTGGGTCAGTAGGAAATGTTCGTTGCCAGAACGGCGTGATACGTACTCGTGCCCCATCTATCCCTGGATACGCTAGTACAGCGTTATTAATAGCTGTTTTAGGTAGTCCAGCTAGGTCAGCTTTGAGTGACTGAATGTCGTATTCCCACACGAGTAAAGGCTTACCAGAGAGGTTGAATGTAAGTGCTGGCTCGTTGGCGATAACGCTCTGACTGGTAGTTGCGTTCACGTATTTGAATGACAGTACAGTCGGATCGTCTACTCTCACCGGTCCTCCCTCGTAGGTGGCTATTGCTTCCTTGGCTAAGAATGAACCCAAATCAGTTGATCGGAAGAGTGGAATTTGCAGAATTGCTTGTTCTTTGATTGTCACTAAGTCCTGTCCATATTCAACTGCCGGAAGCTGATTGTAGGTAATAGCTACAGCTTCAGGATAGGCTATGAAGTCAGCTGGTTTTTCTGAGTCGATGCGCGCGATGAGATTGTTGCGAAGATCTATTTGTAGTGCTTGACGAGCAGTGCTCAGCTGCGCCTCATCTATCTGAAATTGAGGGCCATCAAATCCACCCAAGAATGCTTGAGTGTTCTCGGCAGAAATAGCATCATATAGTGCGGTGAATCCCCCTTCTTGGAAGCCAGGAATATCAAATGATGTACCAGCTGCGATGTTGTATTCCTCGCCAACTTCGTCAGCAAAGACCTCTGCCTGAATAGTACCAGGAGTAAGAGAGCCAGCTTCGTTTTTGACTGCACCTGGCACAACTACAGATTCTTGGATACGAAATACGAGCCCGTCTGGAGTTCGGAATCGGGTGTTTTTGATGAGACGTTCAGCACCTGTTGTAGTTTTGGAAATGGTTAACAAACCAGTGGCTTGTTCTTGAATTTGTACTTGGCCAGAAGCTTCTACTTGCGCTTCACTGGCTGCTTCAAGGGTAAGAATTTCGTAACTCAGTGAATTTTCACGCTGGTCTGGATAGGCGGTGAATTCTGCATTGATGTTCGGTTCTCTAAATTCTGGATAAATAGTGAGTTCGGTTTTCCCTAGTACAGCACTGAGCGCTGTTGCACCTCCGACAATTACTACAAAAATAACAATTGACAACAACAACCTACTCTTCCCTTTCTTTTTTCCGTCTTCAATGACTATGTTTGGGGCTGAGTCATCATTGTCTCTTCTGCTCTGTTGCTGAGTTGAGTTAGGTGCTGATTGAGAATCAGTCTGAGAGGGTGAACTTTCAGGCTGAGGAACTGAACGACGTTTTCTAGGTTGGGCGGGACGGATGTCCTGTAGATTCCATTTTTGCGACATAAGTATAGTATACAGTATAACGGTTAAAGGTAAGTAAATGTAGTTGAATCGTGGTGCTTGTGGAAAAACATTGCTGAGAGTAGAAGCGCAGTGTCAGATGAGCGGGTCAAGAACTCCTTAGTTGTCACATCGTCAAATGTTTGTTTCAGGATTTCTTCGGTCACTAGTGTGATTACAGGTGACGTTTTGGTAGAGCGCTTGGCTGCTTTTTCAATGAGATGCAAAAATAATGGCTCGCTGTGCAGATCCACGTGCAGAGCGATTGTTTTAGGCACCGAAAGCTCGTCTCCAGTTTCTTTAAATAGTGCTTCTATCTTACTAATATATGCCTCAAACACTTTTTCCACATCGGTTTTCTGGGCAGTAGTTGCGTTATCCAAGAATGCTAAAGGTTCTACCGTGTGTAGATATCCAAATGCTTCAGAAAGAGGGATTTTTAATACTTCGGCGAGCTCACGAGCGAGTGAAAAAGAACCAAATGGAGTGTGAGTACAGTATTGCAGTGCCCCGTCTCTAACGATACCTAATTCAGTTGCTTCGTATGTCACATCAACTATCCCCATTTCAAACGTGTGCGGGAGTAGGTCACGGATTGCGCTATGTGCCATCAACATAAAAGAAATCCGTTTGTGTTTATTGTGTGCGTATATTTTGTCAGCTGTTTTATCTAACGCTTGGGTGATAGATTTTTGGGCAACGACGTTGGCTCTTGAGACCGAGAGTTCTGTAGCTTTGCTACCAGTTGGTTTATTTACCCGATAGCCATTGGCGAGCATCTCTACTGTTGCAGTAGTAATAGTACTTAGTCCCATCTCGTCAAGTGTGGTGTTGGCCTTTAGGTCACTAGCTATTTGTGCTTCGGTGGTTTTAATTAATTCGTCAATTAAGGTTTGGGTAACCATAAATGGTTTCTCTTGGGTATAGTTAATGCTCTTGGTAACTGTATATGACCAAGGGGCAGATATGCTTGATTGAATCTGTTTTATTCTTGCTCCAGAATTATATTGAGTGAGGACTTTTCGCCCAGCAGAGTCTAGTTCCATTACCACATTCATCAATGCAGTAATAACAGATTTTGACACTTGCTCTAATGACTCGATGCTACGCAATGGCACATGTTCACGGTGCGACCACACTACAATTGGATGCGGATTATTCACGTTGGAGTGCACGATTGCTGCTAATACACTACCGGAGCCAATATCAAGAATTGCGCCATACGTATCAGCACTGCTTTGCTTAGAGAAAAAGGACATGAGTGTAGTATAACAGCATTCAGCGTCACACATTGAGGAGGCTGTGGTTACACAAAACCCCAATCAGATGATTGGGGTTTTGTGCTTTGATTTAACTAAGGATTGCTTTGATACGTCTGACTCCGGCTGACGAGGACTCCTCTTTTTTGATGGTGAATGTACCTTTTATATCTGCAAACGTGTCTACGTGTGGTCCTCCACAAAGTTCACGAGAGAATACAGTTCCGTCAGTACCTGTCATGGTATACACCTTGACCTCGTCGGGATATCTATCCCAGAAGCTTCCTTCTACTGTTGGATCTGTCTCGGCGTCAGACTTAGACATGTTCTGCGTGGTGACTTCCCCGCCAGTTTTGATGGCGTTATTGACCCACTCCTCAATTTTATCCAGAGTGTCTCGCTCTACTTTCTCACCATGAGTGAAATCAAACCGCAGTCGCTCACCGGTGATGTTTGAACCAGCTTGGTGCACGTGTTCCCCTAAGAAATGTCGCAACGCGGCGAGGAGTAAGTGAGTGGCTGTGTGGTAAGCCACAACAGCATCTGATTGATCAGCCAGTCCACCTTTGAATTTTTGTTCTGCTCCAGCTCGTGAAGTGGCTCGGTGCTCTTCCATAAGTTCCAAGAAGCCTTTTTTGTCCACTACGAGGTTTTTTTCGGCCGCGATTTCTTCAGTTAGTTCAATTGGGAAACCATACGTAGTAAATAACTCAAAGGCATTTTTAGCACTAATTGATTTGATGCCACGAGCAGAATCTTTATCGATGACTTTTTTGCCATCTACTATTTTGGTGTCTACGTGAACCTGTAGCGTAACTTTATTAAATTGCTTGAGTCCCACTTCAAGGGTTTTTCTAAACTGGGTTTCTTCAGCCGCAATCGCGTTGGTAATATCAGCTTTCTTTTCTGTTAGATTGGTGTAGTGGTCTTGGTAAGTACTAATCACACTTTCAGCCAAGTGTTGAAATTCTCCAGCGGGGATACCTAATGTGTCAGCATATCGAACAGCTCGTCTGATTAGACGTCGGACAAAATATCCTTGGTCGGTGTTGCTTGGCAAGACACCGTCACCAATCATAAAGACCGCACCACGAATGTGGTCCGTTATCACTCGATAAGCTTCTGTATGCTCAAAATATGGCTTATTAGAGAGTTTATTTATTTGAGTTACTACATTCCATAATAGATCTACTTGATAGACATCTGGCGAGTTGTTGGCAGCTGCCGCAATGCGTTCTAGTCCCCCGCCAAAGTCTACATTTTGTTTTGGAAGTTTTTCAAAGCCGTTGGCAGTTTTTACATATTCCATGAAGACGTTATTGCCGATTTCCATAAATCGCCCACAATCACACGCCGGGTGACAATGCGCGCCAAACTTTGGGTCATGTTCAGTGCCAAAGTCGTAAAACATCTCACTGTCTCCTCCGCCAATTTCGCCAATCGGCATATTTTCGGGTTTCCCTGCCCTACTCCACCAGTTTTCGGCAGCGTCGTAGTAAAAGATTCGTTCACCAGGTTTGATGCCACGTTCGCTGGCTTGAACGGCAGAACCCAGCTCAGCAATGCCGTTGCTCATGCCTCGTTGCGCAAAGAGTGTTTGCCAAAGTTCTGCTGCTTCTGTGTCTTTTGGTACTCCAGCGGCTTCATCACCAATAAAAGTAGTAACGTAAAAATTCTCGGGATTTAATCCCACTTCATCCAGATAAAATTCAGCAATCCAGGGAATTTGCTCTGCCTTGAAGTAGTCTCCAAGTGACCAGTTACCCAGCATTTCAAAAAATGTTGTGTGACTAGTGTCTCCTACTTCTTCAATGTCTTCTGCTCGGAAGCACTTTTGTGAGTTGACCAGTCGAGTTCCTTTTGGGTGCTGTTCTCCTAATAAGTACGGAACAAGTGGTTGCATACCGCTTCCAGTGAATAGTGTTGTAGGGTCATTTTCAGGCACCAATGCAGCCGAAGGAATAATGGCATGACCATTTTTTTCCATAAAACGTAGATATTTCTCTCTAATTTCGCTTCCTTTCATACGCAAGTGTAGTTTTGCTAGTGTAGCAAACACTAAGTATTATCACAATAACTTAAAAAATTGGCTCCCGATTGCCTTTTTTGAAGAAATATCCCTCTAGTGAATATTTGTCGTATCCGTAACAGAAGAAAGCGATTGGAATACCGATAAGAATAATGTGCGGCCACACCGACTCTCCAAAGTAGAGTAATGAGAGAGTCAAGAAAATATTTAATACAATGGCGTTGAATCTGATTTCAATCCCTAATATAAAGAATATTCCTAGCAGTATTTCAACACTCGCTGCTCCAAAGACAATAAACTCAGCACCCAGGCCAAACACTTCAGTCAGATTGAAGTCGTTTACCACCGCCAAAGCTAACTGATTGTGTAAAATTTTGGCGTATACTGCCGCGTATATAAGTCCAATCCCGAAACCAACCCGGAGTATCAAAAATGAAAACTCACCATAGCGATTAGCTAAATAATCTAGTGTCTGGGGGATTTTCCACCAAATAGGTTTTTCATCAGTTATTTGGAATTTGTGGCCACCAATGAGTATTAAGACAATAAATTCAGCTAAATAGTTCAAGTAAGTAACCATGTAGAAACCGTATGTATATATTCCGTAGGTAAAAAACAAAATACCAATCAATCCGGTTATTCTGGTAAATATCCCAAAGAGCATGGCTGTTCCCAGGACCACAAATGCTCCTTGAGCCAAGAAGGCAAAACTACCAAACAGCTCTGCAAATGGGAGTTCTGGCCCAAATAGAGCAGAGTTGTAGCCAGTGGTAATAAAAGCTAATCCAATAGTTATCCGGGCTACAAACGGAGCATATTTTTTGAGTTTGACCAGGTGTTTGTCAAATTTATTTTCTAAAGTGGCAGAAATCGAAATCAAGAAGACACTGATAATCATGAATCCAATCAAACCAGCCCAGATTAAAGTACTGCTTATATTGGCGTAGAAAATATCAAATAACGATACTGGAGGAAGTGCCTCAAGTCTAGCAACCGTCTCAGGATCAAGTGCGTATACTTCGTGTGCAGATACTAATGAAGGCAGTGTAGTTGGTAACAAAAGCAGTAAAAATGCAAATATTTTTTTATAAAAATTCATATTAATAACCTTTAAAAGGATCATTTACTATACGTTTGATATGAGCGTCACGTAATCGTTTTTTGATCGCACCAATCATGCCAGGTGAGCCTGAGATGTAGTAACTGGCTGTATTCTTATATTTTTCTACTGCAGTATCAATAGCCGCATTTACTTCCTCTGGAGTGTTTACGTACGTGATTGATATATTGGGATGCTGACAGAAGTCTTGGCAAGAATCATGATAAGTAAAATAGCCGTTTTTGCCAGCGTAGATTAATTCAATGGTGACGTCCGGGTGCAGGTCATTTGCTATCTCTATCATAATTGCCCGCAGTGGCGTCACTCCTATTCCACCCGCTATAGCTACAACGTGCTTTTGGGTATTATTAAGGTGAAATTCACCAAATGGACCTCTCATGGAAATGGTATCGCCCGGTTGGAGAGCGAGTAATTTCTTTTTAAAATCACTGGGTTCTGCTGGAATGCTGGTTCCGATTCTTACCTCGTTCTCAATTGCACTTGATGCGAGTGAAAAAGCTCGCCATTTTTTTCCAGAGACATTTTGCGCCGGCAGAGTAAATACTCCGTGCTGTCCCGCTTTCCAGTGGATTGGTTTTTGATAATCAAAAAGAAACGAGTGATTGCCATTCCCTTCGTCCACGTGAGCTTTAAAGGTAAGAGTATTTTTTTTAAGAATTTTCCAGTAATCAAGTGGATTGCTGAGTGCTCTTAAAATAAAATCAAACATACGTTACCACTATAGCAGTATTTTAAATGAGTTTTAAGCGTAATGTACAGTTTTGAAAATTACTTTCCTGCCATCCATTTCTTGACAGCGGTTTGTATTTTGTCAGTTGGTCCGGCTCCGCTAATACTCATCTGTGATGGGTTGAGATATGTTTTGATAACTCGGTTAATGTCTGCTCTCGTTACGTTACCAAGAGAAGATTTCAGTTCTTCCATTTCTTCAATTGTAAAATTTTCACAATGGTATCCGTGTAAGTCAGATAATACTCTGGTGAAGGAATCATTTACTAACGACTGTTGAGTGGTAAGAATAGTCTTAAACGAATCAACTTCATTTTGGGTGACACCTGAATCATAGAGTTTTTTAATTTCTCTAAAGGTTGAGGTTAGTCCCTGGACTGTTTTCTCTGGAGAGAAGAATGTCATGATTCTAAAATATCCTTGCTCTTCAGACTGAAAACCTTCTAGTTGACCGTAAATGCCATACGTGAGACCTTCTTTTTCTCGAACAGTACTCATTAGCCGTCCAGCAAATCCTCCCCATTTTCCAAGTACCGCTACCGCGAATGTTAATGGGATAAAATCTGGGTGGGCTCGAGTAATAGGAAGCGGTACACCGATACTTAAATCGATATTTTGGCGACTAGGGATGTTTTCTAGACTGAGTGATGGTTTGGGTGGTTTTGGCTGATGGATAGCGTCAGAGACGACGATAGTACGTTTCAGTTTTTTTAATTCTTTAGCAAAAAGAGTCACTATCGCTTGGTCCGCTGCGATACTACAAGTCCATCTTCCGGTGATTGTGGCCTGGTGGTGTTTTTTGATACTTGAAACAGTCGCTTTGGGCACTTCTGCCATTTGTTCATCAATTGAATAAGAATATTTACGGTCAGAGGAACCATAAAAACCATTCTTTAGTTCGTCTAAGGCAATCTCTTTGCTGTTTTCTTTGGCTTGATGTAATTGATTTAATTCTGTACTTTTCACCCGTTTGAGTTCTTTGGTGGAAAATTCCGGTTCATTAATCAGTAGCCCAAAAAGCTCAAGCAGCTTTTTGCATTTAGTTGCAGTAGAGCGCAATACAAAAGTAGTTTTGCCATCATTTACTCCTACTTCAATACTTGCCCCAAGCATATTCACTTCATTGAGAAATTCTTCTCGAGTGTATGATCCTGCTCCTGAGAGTAGTAAATCACAATAGAGACTTTCAACGGTTTGTGTCGTTACTGTTCTTTGTGTGTGGGTGTCTATGGTGATGAGTATTTTTACAATACCTGTATTCTTGGTAGTCACGCTTGCGAGAGAGAAATATTCAGTTGGGGTAATTTCTAGTTTCATATTATTTTCCGATGAATGTTCCGATAGTAAGATTGCTCGGCACAAAGCTGGTTTTGAGACAATCAATGACCATCTTGGGAGTAATAGTCTTAAGAAGCTCAGTTGTCTTGGCGTATTGTGTCCAGTCACCAGAGGCTGTGTACTCAGTTAGTTCTTGAGCTATCTGCATCGAACTCGTGCGAGAGAACAGTTCGTCTGTAAGCATATTTGCCTTTACCTTCTTAATGAGCGTGGTGATATCTGAAGCAGTAATGGTATCAATCGCAGTTCGCACTGATTGTTCAATCTCTTCATGAGTAGTTTTGGCTGCGAGTGTAAAGTGAATGACTGCTAAATTAGTATCCTTCGTTGGTTCTTGCGAGGTTTGAATATGTGCGACTTTGCCAGTGTCTACAAGTAACTTTTCAAGAATACTCTCTGGACCACTGGTCAACACATTAAGCATGACTGAAGTGGTAAGCCAATCTGTTGTACCTAGTCCAGCATGTTTGAAGCCTAGTGAAAAAATATTTGTTGTTGACGGTCGTTCAATCGCAACTCTCCTGATGCCTTCTTGATTTGGTTCACGAATGTGGTGTCTCGGGATTGCGGTGGTTGGATTTTTAATCGCACCAAACTGTTTTTTAACTGATTCCAAAGCAGTTTTTCTATCAACATCGCCAATAACCATCATGACAGCATTGTCTGGACGATAATAATTAGTGTAAAAACGCTGTAGACGCTCCGGGGTGTAGTCTTCGATATCTGCTCGATACCCAATTGTCTCGTGTCCATAGGGATGTGAAATGAAGGCTGAGCTGACCATTTCTACAGAGAGAGCGAAGTACGGATCCCCGTTATACATATCGAATTCACTCAATACGTTGTTTTGTTCTGGACTGAGCTCTTTTTCATTGAGAATTATGCCTGTCATCCGCTCTGCTTCAATCTCGAGTGCTCTTTGTAAGTATTTAGTTGGGTAACAAAAAAAGTAGGTCGTTCTATCTTTCCAAGTATTGGCGTTGAGAATACAGCCAACTTCTCGCTCAAATTTCATCGCTCCGCCATCTTTAATGTTCGCTTTTTTGTCAGCTTGGGTAGGTTTAAAAAGCATGTGTTCAAGCATATGAGCAATACCTGACTCGCCGATTGTTTCATCTACTGCTCCTACCAAATACGTAATGTTAGTAGTCACCACTTCCGTGTTGGGTCGATAGTGGTATAGCACTCGCAAACCGTTAGTCTTAAGTACGTATTCTTCAACACCTGAAGTGCTTTGTATGTGTGTATATCCTGGAATACTGGTTGAGCTAGACTTCTTTTTGGTTGCTGGTTTGGACATTGAGGATGAATTTCTTAAACTGGTCAAAAGTGTGGTTGAACTCATGGACTATACCATCTTTGAGTCGACTATTGATAGCATTGGCAATCGCTTGATAGCCTTCGAGTTTTTTATCTAAGCTTGAACCAAAGTCTTGTATAAAGCGATTATGGTCCTCGTAGTATTCTTCGACCATAGAACGGAAGTTGTGTGCTTTATCTGCTGCAGCGATAAGTACTGCTTCTTCGCTTCCCTTGCGGAGTTGTGCCGCGTAGGTTTTTTTGACTTCTAGCCACGGAATTTTATTGTCTACAGTAGATTGCGGTTCAGTGAGGGTGAGAACAGTCTTGGCGACGTCATCACCAAAATCTGCCTTGAGTTCCTCTAAAGTATAGTCTGTGTCTTCTAGTGTGTCGTGCAGTAAAGCAGCGACGAGCGTTGTTTCTTCACCGGTGTAGTCACGCACGATTAACATTACCGCCATCAGGTGGGTTACGTACGGTAGCTCTATCGCTCCTTTGCGTAATTGGTCCTGGTGTAACAAAGCAGCTGCTTTGATGGCCTGCTCTACTTTGTAGGTATACATATAGATTAGTGAATTCGGTGGTTATAATTGCGACCCATATTCTTCTGAGTTTCTTTGAGCTCTTTTTCAATTTCTTGGTTCATATTGAACTGCACCCGATCACGCTTCTCGAATGCTTCTTTGAGCTCTTTGTTCATGGCCGCTTTTTTGTGCTCGTAGCCGCGCGCTCGAACATCAAACTCACGTCGTAAACGATCGACTTCCCAACGCTCGCGTTCTTCATTTCGTTTCGCCATACGGGCGTTTTCTTCGAGCTTCTTTCCTAAACTAGAAATAGTCTCTTCCAATCTTCTCATTTCGTAGTCAGATGAGGACATATCTACTATAGTACCGCACCTTCTTGCATGAGGAGCTGTTTTTTCACAGTTGTACCACCTCGGTTGTATCCACCTAAGCCCCCGTCAGTACGAATGACCCGATGGCACGGTACGTCCAAATCATAGTTTTTGGCCATGGTATTTGCAACAGCCCGCGCGGCTTTAGGGTTCCCGGCAGCAATAGCAACTTCTTTGTAGGTCATCACTGAGCCCATAGGAATAGCTCGTACTATAGCTCTGACTGATTCAGTGAAGGTGGACATAGTTAGGCTTTTTTCTGGGCGTTATGGATAGCTAGTAGTTTCTTGCCACACGCTTCCCGGTACGGACAAAATTCACAATTCTCCCCCACTGGTGGGATGTCAGTGCGATCCAGGCAAGCCTTGATGTCTAGTAGTGTCGGTTCTATCCAGTCGGTAACAGCCGGAACTGGAATAACGGTAGTCTCGAATTTGAGGGTGTCACCAAATTCAGGTAGTGATTTGTCTGCGTTGGCATACACGAGGTAACCAGTGTCTTGGACCGTGAAGCCGTTTTGCTCTAGTAGCCACTTGTAGACTCCGAGTTGTCGGGTGTACTGCTGTTCCCAAGGACTATCGCCTAGCTTGTCGATACGACTGTCTTTAGAAGTCGCTTTGTAATCAACAATAATCAACTCTCCGTCGGGTGCCATCCAGATATCATCGACTCCCCCACTAACAACCATTCCGGTTGGTGCATGAGTGTGCATGATGGCCACAAATGGGTCGCGCCAGGTGTCGAGGTCTTTGTGAGCAAACGGTACCGCATCAATCTCGTATTTCTCCATCAAGGGGTGTGGAGTCTGAGTCTTGCGGTAAGCGTCAAATTCATTTTTGAATAATTCGTCAACCGCTATGTTGAGATTGAATGAAGGGAAACCTGGGCGTTTGGTACCCAGTACATTATCGAGATAAAAACAGCGCTGGCACTCAAAGAAAAAGTCGATTTTTGAGCGTGAGAGTTTCCACTTAGCACCCTTATAGTTCCACTCTGCTTTGCGGTTCGGGTTGTATTTGTACGTGTATCCAGCCATAATTTATTCAGTATACCATTGTTCTTCAGAGCATAAAAAACCCGCTCGCGCGGGTTTTTAGACGACTGGACTGCTTATTTAGCAGTAAAGGTGTCAAAGATTGTATCAATCTGTACGTCACCGGCGAGGTTGAAATCAAAGTCACCGTCCTCTGTGAAGATAACCACGGCGTATCTATCACCTGGAGTAGTTGAGCGCTGTAGAGTGATTTCTGAAGGAATAAGTCCTTGAGATTCGCTAAATCGCACAACCCCTAAGATGTAGCCAAGTTTGTCGTTGTTGAATTGACGTACACCAATCCATCCTTCGCTGACTGGATAGGTTGCACTTTCGAGCATAATTGAAGCAGAAGCTTCTTGGTCAGGCACTACGATTTCACCGTTCCCTACTTGTAGTTCAGGAGCTGGCTCTGAGCTGGTGTCTGTGTCTGACATTGAGTCATCTGAATCATCAGTTGTCTCGCTGTCCGTGTCACCCATTTCTTCAGTTATGTCACCGTTGTCAGTCATCGGTGCCTCTGCACTTGGTCCCGAGAACGCCCAGACGAGCATTCCACCGATAAGGAGTCCGACTACAAAAGCTACTAGTGTCTTCTGTCCGTCTTGTTTTTCTTCTGCCATAGGATATTTTTGATTTGCTGAATTAGATAATAGAAGGAGTATATCACAACAAAATACCCGCCAAACATTGACAGAGTCAGCAATTTAATGCTGTTTACACTTTGCAGATTTCGGCTACTTCGTTCATCAAAGCAGCGTGCTTCTTTTTGGAGAGATGCAGATGCCTTAAGATTGGTTCATTATGTACAAGGTCTTCGCAGAGAATGATTTGGTGTGAGATGAGAGTTTCTTTCTGAGCTGTGGAGAGTGATTGCAGTACTGTTATTGGATATACACCGGCGCGTTGAATACGGTCGTGCAGATTGTTGTTTTTGGGATAATCCCAGCTGAGCATCTTGAGTCCGGAGCAGACTCCGTAGTGACGGGCCGTCGAGGTGAACTTTGTATTTGTGATAAGCCAGAATTCTGTAATTCCACAGATATCGTCTGAGCAAATACGCGCTTCTTGCAAATCAATTAATCGAGCATAGGAGTACATCGCTACCTGCAGGTCAGATTTGGTGCCAGGTCGAGAGTGGAATTTGGCTTCACCAACAAAACTATGATCTGCTTTATAGGCGGCAATATCAATTTCGTGTGGAGCACACTTCCCTTCAATGACAATTCCTGTTCGAGTACTGTAGCCGTCTTTTTCAAATAATCGTCCCAAGAACTGCTCGAACGGAAACCCGGTAGGTCCTAAGTTAAATAACGCTCGACGCAAAGAATATCGCGCCGCAGCAGTCGGTTTGTTTTCTCGTAGTAGCTGAAAAGCGTTACGGTAGATTTCTTGAGTTCTAATACCGTCAAAGAGCGTCTGTTCGACTTCTCTTATAATAACGTTGATTTCTGCTGGTCTCGCACCAGCTCGTCGTAAAGAGCGACGAAGTTTCTCTACTTTAAAAAATTCTTTGGAGCCGTCGGCTTTTACAATTTGAAATGACACTTAGGCCATGATACCACCACCAAGGCAATTTTGACCGCTATACAATACACATGATTGCCCCGCGGCTGGCCGTTCAATATCTGAAACTGGAGTAATGACCAGATGAGTGTCTGACAATTCTGTCACCTTGACTGTAAATGGTGTCTGGCGGTAGCGAATTTGTGCTTCAATGGTGTCTCCTAGATTGAGCTTAGAGCGAAGCTGGACAGAATGAAGTGTGATGTGCTCAGCTGATTGAATAACTTCATTTTTCGGTCCGACCGTTATGGTGTTTGTAGTAATATTTTTTGCAATTACAAACATTGGTGTTCTCTCCTGGTCAGTAGTATGGAGAGTAAAGCCATGCCTTTGGCCCACCGTATACACAAATGCACCTTTGTGCTCGCCCACCACTTCTCCTTTTACATTAAGCACTTCTCCAGGAACGAGATCTATGTAGTGGCCAAGAAATTCTGGAATATCGACGTGACCCAAGAAACAAATTCCCTGACTATCTTTTTTGGTTGCGACGGGTATCTGAGCAGCTTCAGCTTCGGCGCGAATTGTGTCCTTTGGTGAGTCTCCAACTGGGAAGAGTGAGTGAGACAGTTGCTCTGGAGTCAGTGTCCACAAGAAATACGTTTGATCTTTATTGGTATCGACTCCTCGATGAAGCTCTGGACCCATAGCACCTGCGATTCTTTGGGCGTAATGACCGGTGGCAATATAATCTGCTCCCTTAGCTTGAGCAAATCGTAAGAAGGCGCCAAATTTTACTTGCTGATTACACAGCACGTCAGGATTAGGAGTGCGGCCAGCTTTGTATTCTGCAATAAAAGAATGAGCTACCTCGTCACGGTATTCTGCCTCAGCGTCACAGGTAAGAAAGGGAATCCCCAGGTGCGCTGCTACCCGCATCGCATCGAGTCGTTCTTGTTCCCAATTGCACACCATAAAGTCTGGGTGCCAGACTTTAATGAACACCCCAACGACAGTATGTCCTTGTTGTTGCAGGCGAAGAGCAGCCACCGAAGAATCAACGCCTCCAGAGAGTCCGACAAAAATCGTTTTGGGTGTCTTATTCATTGCTCAGCATCTTAATAGTAAAGTAACAAAAAGAAAAGTTAATGAGTGTATTGATTAGAATTAGCGTAAGTACTTAGCGATATTTGCCCGGTGCTCATCATAGGTCTTAGCGTAATAGAACACTCCATCTTCTCCGGTGATGTAATAGAAGAAGTCTGACTCAGTAGGATTGAGAGTAGCGTAGATAGCATCGGTACCAGGATTTCCAATTGGGGTGGGTGGAAGTCCGGGATACAGGTATGAATTATACGGAGAATCTAATTCACGTAATTCACTCGCGAGTTGTCCCTCGGGAAGTTCTCCTAGCGGTGTGTCGATGACGTACTCAATAGTTGCATCGGCCTGTAGTGCCATACCTATCTCCAGACGATTCTGTAAAATGCCAGACACCATCGCCATTGATTCAGGTGAATTAGCCTCTCGTTCAAGTATTGAAGCAAGAATAAGTACTTCCTTTTCACTAAAGGTACTGCTGGCAATCGCTGGCTTGAAAGGGGCAATCTTCTCTGCAAAGGTTTCTAAAAACAAAGTGAGAAGCTCTGCATCAGTGTAGGTAGGAGGCACAAGATACGTTTCTGGGAACAGCATCCCTTCATACTGTAAGGCATTTTGTATAAACCGCTCGGCATCAAAGTTCACAAAAAGCGCATCAGCTCGATTGGCAATAGCTGTTACTCGCTCACCTTCTGTGTGAGTAAATCGCAATAAGTCGGTATCAAAGTCACCTTCAGTCAGTCGCTTAGCAACCGCTAACATGTCCAAAGGCTCATCAAATACGTACGTGCTGGCCTTTATGTCAGCTGGGTCGTGGAAGAAGGCGAGAAGGTAGTACAATACTTGTTCTGACTGAACAACTCCTTCTGCTTTGAGCTGGGTAGTGATGTCCCTGACCTTTGTTCCCTGTTCAATAACAACCGGTTGATTGATAGGAAAGCCAGCTGGCGGTTGATTGACCGACATGAATATCCCCGTCGCTATTAGTAGCCCCAAAAAACCAAAAGAAATAAGTACTAATAAAAACTTTAGTAAAAAAGCGTTAGATTTCGCTTGCGAGGGTTCTTGGTGTATTGGCTCTTCACTCTGATTTTGGTCTACGTGTGTGTCCATAATTAGTTGATTCCAATCGGTAGGTTGGCTGGTGCTTCTTTTCGGTTTGATTCTACTCGTGATAAGTTCGGGGTTACTACAGCTGTTCCAGGGATATGGTAAATAGTTGCCAGCTCCTCTACTGACATGACTTTTTTGGCGTCTACTTTACTTTTCTTTTCTGCTTCAGAATACGTGCGCAACTTGTACGCTTCAAGTTCATCCTTCTTCATCTTTATTTTTTTCTTTCCCGAACGGTCTGAGAGCCAATTATAGTCAAAATCAGTTCTCCAGCGTACACCCAGACCATTCCGGCCGATGATATCGTATTGTGAAAAAGACTTCAAAAGTGGACCAATCATCTCACCATCGAAGCTCCCAGCCTTGGCAATATACATCGCTCTGATGCCCACTTCAAAAGCGTACTTCCCTACGTTTCGTTCAATAGCGCCAATGGTGTCGCGTTCATTCATGGTCAACACTGGTCGACTTTCGGTTTCTTCGGGACCAAGTTTACTTTTATCGCGTCCCATAAGCTCATTGATTTTTGCAGCCGCTTTTTTCTCCCAGGTACCAGTAGTATTTAATGAACCAGATTTAAAACTTGCCTTTGCGTGCGGAGTGCAGAGTATTTGAATCCACACCCGTTCGTTAGGTTTTGCTTTGCCTAAGTGTTCGAGCATCGGTGCCATCGGTTCGAACTTAAGTTCTTCTTTGGGGAGTCTGTCCATTCCGTAGTCAATGTAGGTTTTAATGGGTAGGACTTCATCGTCTTTTTTAACAATATGAAATGACATCATTTCCCATTCCTCTGGATCCCACTTAATTTCTGCAGCGTAATCAACTTTTTCTTCTACGACTTCAATTCCTGGATATTGAGCATAGAGCTGCGCCTCTAAAGCATTCTTTATTTTTTTAGTCGGGACATTGGCATAGAATCGCACATCACCACCATAAGAAACGAGTTCAAAGCTAAATGTTTGTGGGTGTTTGCCGTCTACGTAGGCTTGCCAGAGGTTGTCGGGTCCGTAGGGATTGTGGATTTGTGCAAAGACACTTTCCATCGCCTCCGGCGACTTGAAGACTTCTTGTGGAAGCTTGATACGTAGTGTAGTACGACCTTGGTTGAAGGTGAAGTTGGCGCGAGAAAAATCTTGCCATTGTTCAAACAACAAGTAAAAAAGTACGAGCGGAAGCCAGATTGGTGAGGTGGCAATAACAATAGCTAGGATAGGTTCAAGATTAATTTGAAACAAAGAAAAGACGTAGTACATCATTCCTATTCCGACCAGAAGTATTAGCGGTCCGGCAAACGCACCGAATATGGTTTTGAACAAATCGCCCATGTCTGAGTATTGTACACCAAAACAAAAAGCGATTGCACAGAGCAATCGCTTTTTGGTGGAGGTTTATTCAGCAACCATGTAGGTTCCGTTGGAGAGTTTTTTGAAGAGACTCGTGTCTTGAAGATTGACCAAGATAGTGTTGTCTTTGACGTATCGCTCCTTGCGTACTTTGTCGATGATTTCTTCTCGAGAAAGTGGGCCGTCGGCTTCAAGGATTTCCTTGAGCACTTCTTTGACAACTCCAGCAGTGTATCCCCATTCTGTCAGCGCGTAGAGTCCACGTCCAACCAATACGAATCGGTCGTCTTTGATGAGTTCGTTATGAGTTGTTGCAATGTGCGCTTTGTGGTCAAACAGGTCGTTGATAGTCGCTGCTACTTCTCGGAAGTGCATTGGCGACCCGTGTCGTTTGACTGCAAGGTAGGCGTAATCTCGGATACCTTTGACGCGAATGTTTGGACTATCAGCTGGTCCCCAGTCACCCAGTGGATTGCGTCCGATTTGCTTGGAGATACTAAGCCATCGCTTGAGCACTTCTTCGTTGTGTTCTTCAGCCATGTCAGTCAATTCAGCTCTAAAGCGAGCGATGATGTCAGATTCGCTCACGAGCTCATCTCTACTGAGACCTTTGTAGACAGTTCGCAACGCCTTTTCTACAGAATCAGCAGTCTTTCGCTCAGTAAACCAACGGTGAGCGTACTGGGGATTCTCTTTACTTTTATAAAATGGATCTCCAACAATGAGTACAAAATACAAATGATTTCGAGTGTTTGCGTCAGTGGTGAGTTCGTCAAGTAGTACGTGCTCAGCAATAAGTCCACCACCAAGCTGATCAATCAGCTTCTGGAGTTCAATAAAGAGGTCATAGTGCTTTTTATACACTTCTGACTTTTGGATAGACTGAATACCGTAGTTTTCAATCTGTCGGACTCGTTCTCGAGTAATTCCGTATGACTGACCAATCGCTTCCAGCGTAAAGGTTTCGCCATCTTTTCCCAGACCGTAGCGTTTTTCTAATACGTCACGTGCTCGTTCAGGGAGTACCTCAAGGAGCGTTTTGGTGACTTGTTTTGGTTTGAATGAAATCATAATTGTTCTTAAGAAGTTTGGTTGTTGCGTAAACTTCAATGCGTGGCCAAATTTATAACATATTTGACCATTTTGGTCAATGTTTTCCCCTCTTTGCGTTATTTCCCCAAAATATTGAGGATTCTCCCTGGTACGTAGATTACCTTACTGACTGTCAAAGCGTCTAATTTTTGGGCCAATGAATCATTCTGTCTGACACTCTCCATTGCTTCAGCTTCAGTTGCCTCAGGCGTAAGAGTGACTTCCCCGCGCATTTTGCCGTTCATCTGAACTCCGATGGTCACTGACTCATCTTTGGCCAAAGAAGCGTCGTACGTTGGAAAATCAGCCTTGTGGACGCTGTCAGTGTTCCCACTGTATCGCCACAGTTCCTCAGTAATATGTGGAGCAAACGGAGCGAGTAGTCTGAGGAATGCATCATAGGTTTCAAGACTCAAGCCTTCCTTCTCCGCCACATTGATAAATATCATCATGGCACTGATGGCGGTGTTGAATTTAAACTCCTCAATATCTTTGCGGATTTTTTTGATTGTTTTGTGCAGCTGACGAACTGTGTTGACTGGTTCTGTCGTGTTCTCATCAGTAATATGTTCGCTTAGTCCATTTGCCCGCTCTAAGAATCGTCGTAGTCCCACTACTCCACCCGGGTCCCACGGATAGCTATTGTCTTGGTACGGACCCATAAACGCCAAATACATTTTCACTGTATCCGCTCCGACGTTCTTTACTTGTTCATCGGGGTCAACGACGTTTCCTTTACTCTTGCTCATCTTGAGTCCGTCAGGGCCCAGAATCATACCGTGGTTGAAACGACGTTTATACGGTTCGTTGTGAGTAGTTAAATTAAGCTTATGTAGAACTTTTTGCCAGAATCGTGAGTAGAGTAAGTGCATAGTTGTGTGCTCTGCTCCCCCAAAATACGTATCTACCTGCATCCAGTCTTTTTGAGCAGAGAGACTGGCAAACGATTCAGTGTTCTTTGGGTCAAGGTAGCGCAAGAAATACCAAGAGCTATCAACAAATGTATCCATGGTCTCTACTTCGGGTGTCCAGCCGGCACCAAAGATTTCTTCGGTTCGCTTAAGTAGCTCAGCACTTTTCTTTAGTGGCGGTTCCCCAGTTGGTCGAAAATCTACATCTTCAGGGAGTATCCATGGCAAGTGTTCTTCCGGCACGATGTGCGCCTTACCAGCTGGGTCATACACAATTGGAATCGGTACTCCCCAGTACCGTTGCCGTCCAATAGACCAGTCGCGTAGTCGATAGGTATTACTCATCCGACCACCGACTTTTTCTGTAATAGCAGTTTTGGCTTCTTCAGAATTCATCCCATTGAATTCTGCTGAATTCATTAGATATCCATCACCAGTCAGTACCTCGTCAGTTTGTAGTAAGTTCCATACTTGTTTTTGGTGGTCAGGAGTGAGATGTGAGAGTACTTTTTCTTCACTTTCCCAGACGAGTGTGTGAATCGTTTGTTCAGCATCTGGAATAGCTCCTTGTGATTCAAGGTTTTCAACTTCTGCCAGGAATACGTGTGAGTGAGCACAACGGTTCTGGTTTTTGTGAGAAGCACAATACTTAGCAGCGGTAATCCAAGGAAGTTCTCTAACTATCTTTGCGTCGGTGATGCCCGCCTCTTCTGATATTTCTGCCAACGCTGCTTCTTCTGGGGTCTGACCATCTTCAATACCACCCATGATAGCAGTGCTGATTCCTTCGAGTGTTCCGTGCCAGTTTAGGAGAGCAAACTTCCCTGTTGATTTGTCTTTTAGGTGCACAATAACCGTGTCGCGCTTTACTTCTTCCATTCCTGCTTGCGGAGGGTTGTTGCTGTCGTTGCTACACGGCACCACTACCTGCTTCACTTCAATCCCGAACTTCGTCGCAAACGCGTAGTCTCGTTCGTCGTGTGCTGGTACCGCCATGATGGCTCCGGTACCGTAGTTCGCTAGGACATAGTCAGCGATGTAGACCGGAATTTCTTCTCCGTTGGCTGGATTGGTAGCGGTAATACCTTCGAGCTTCACCCCAGTTTTTTCTTTGGTCGCGTCAAGGCGGTCCATTTCTTTTTGGTTGAGCGCTTGAGCGATGTAGGCTTCAACGTCTGTTTGGTTGGTGATGTGCTCGCGGTTTTTTAGTACCAGCTCGTGCTCTGGAGCCAATACCATATACGTCGCACCATAGAGTGTATCTGGTCGAGTAGTGAACACAGTCACCTGGTCGCCAGTAGAGAGTGTGAAGTCGATTTCCGCTCCTTCTGAGCGCCCGATCCAGGTTCGCTGAGCATCTTTGATGTGTTCTGGCCAATCCAGTGCGTCCAGGTCGTCAATCAGCGCGTCAGCATAGTCAGTAATCCGCAACATCCATTGCGGCATGACGCGCTTTTCAATTGTGTCGCCACAGCGTTCACAGGTATCGTCAGCCAAGACTTGTTCATTGGCGATAACAGTATTGTCAGTTGGACACCAGTTCACCTTCCCTTCCCCCCGATAAGCAATATTTTCAGTGAAGAATTTGGTAAACATCCACTGCGTCCAACGATAGTAATCGGGGTCAATTGTACTGGCTGTTTGGTTCCAGGAAAAAGCATTTCCCATGCTCTGCAGTTGACCCTTCATGTACTCAATGTTTGATTCAGTCCATTCACGGGGGTTGATGTCTCGCTTGATGGCAGCGTTTTCCGCTGGCAGACCAAAGGCATCAAATCCCATTGGGTAGATAACCTGCTTCCCCGTCATCCGCTGGTAGCGCACGTAAATATCAGGTACACCAAAGGCATACCAGTGTCCGATATGGAGATTGCCCGACGGGTATGGGAGTTCGACGAGAACATATTCTTTTTCTTTATTCTCATCTCGAGAATCAGTTTCGTAGATTCCAGATTCCAGCCAAGTTTTCTGCCATTTTTCCTCGATAGTTTTGTGGTCGAAACGTCGATGCATATCAAAATAGCTTATGAATAACGAACATTCATTGTGCCATCACGCTAGGGTTTTGTAAATAAATGAGCCCACTTCCTGATTGGAAGCGGGCTCGGTCATTATTCATCCGTCACGAGGTTGCCGTGCACTGGGCAGTTGATGGACATTTTTACAATAATACCCACTTCATCATCCCCTGTTTCAGACCAGTTGCAAGTACAAGCATAATCTGGCGGTCCAGGCTTTTTCATCTTTGTCCGACAATTATGGCAACTGTTCGGTGCAAAGTGGGTCATTTTTTCGCAGCCGCACTGCAGAGTTTCGGATGCGGTGTACATTTTCATTCTCCTATTGCAGTTCTCGTTCTAGTATAACAAAAACCCGACCTCTAAGGAGGTCGGGTTGTCCAGCCATGTGCTTCGCAATAACAGTCCTCGATAAGGAACACATCCTGGTACATCATTGTTGGACCAATAACTAGACAGGTACAGTGGGCTATTTCTTCAATCCAATTATTCTGATGACACTGTGGACAGGCATCTCTAGTGAAATACTTGTCTGAGACTAGTCCACAGCTAGAGCAGTAGTATTGTGACACATACTTCATTTTTCACCTCAAGAGCTATATGGTCTGAGTATGAAGTATGTCTAGCAAATAATCAAGAAAATCAGTTGTTATAACGAAGATGTTTCTAAATTCCTGGTTTCAATTGCTCGCTTGAAGCACCAGTCACCAGCCTTGTAGTCCCAGTTATAATTTCCAGGAATACCTGGCTCCATCATGATTGGTTCTGGAGAGTAGCTATTGTCAGCCCCAGGGCTTGAGTCGTAGGCAAACTCGGCGCATAACTGGTACGTAGTGTTGCCAGTTATCTCGTAACGATACTCAGCTTTTTCAGCTGGAGCACTTGGTGCCGAGAATTCACCGTAGAGTGTTTGCAAATCTTCCGGCAGTGCGTTGTTCGCTCGATAATAATCATCAACTCGCCACTGAATATCGCGCAGATCACTGACCATTTGGTTGTCGATTTTTTCAGCACGTACTTGAGCTGGGTTCGGGATTTGAGTCAGTGCTGCGGCTAGAGTAAGTACTACAACAACACTTGTTACTACAGCGTACACAACAGATTTCTTTTCGTTCTCAAGCCAATATCCTTTAGCGTCCTGAATATAGTAGTAGAAGGCTGCTCCAGCGACAATGAATACGGCTGCTGCTTTGAGTACAAAACGAGTAGTGAGCTCGCCCTCGAGCAATCCCATCACTACTGCCACCAGGTCACCCAGAAGCACTAGTCCACTGACCAGAAGTGAGAGGTAAATAAGCCATTTGGTAAGTCCCAGGTAACTGTTGTCCTGACTTCCACGACGATTCTTGTTTACTAGTCGAGTCAAGACTAGATAAGTAGGAAAGAATACGAGCACCATTGCGAAGCCAATTCTGATATTAGAGGCTGCTTGTTCTACTTCCCAGACACTTTGAGCGGTGTCAGGAAAAAGTACATTTACAAATCCAAAGATAAGGACTAAAAAGAATGCTAATGATAAATAGAGACTAATAAGTGAGCCGAGTTGTAAAACGAAGTTTTTTGCTGTGTGTTGTTCCATATATACATAGTACTCCGCCAGTTACCAAAAAGAAACAGTTATTACGCACCCACCTTAGCTTTCTCGGCTAACGGTAAAATGGTATGCTGTGGATATGAAAAACGACGACCTCAAAAAAGCCCCTAAGTTGTTCTGTGAAAGCGTAAACATCGCGTTTACCCCAGAGTTCTTTGTAGCTGGATTCACCTCAGGTAATCAAGGAACAATCTACTCGTTTACTCCCCAGCACGCCAAACGACTCCAGCAGTACCTCGAACACCAAATCAAAGAATTCGAAACTGCTCACGGCACTATCGACGCTCAATGGGACCCAAAAATAATCAGTCCAGTCCAGCGAGCTAATCCTCCAGGAGAAGGTTCTTAATCAAATACTATGAAAATCATTATACTTTCAGTAGTAGCTATCATAATCGCATTCGGAGCAGTATTTTTGTTCACCAACACCAGTAAGGCCCCATCAACCACTAGTGAAGTGAATGAGGGGCAGACACAAAGTTCTGAATCTGTCACACAAGAGGATGCTACTACACTCGAAGCAGAAACTGATATACGAGTTGATGTCACAGAGACCCAGGAGCAATCTGCTGACCCGGTCGCATCCAAACCAGAGCCAGTTGTCCAAGCTGAAGCGGAGGCAGAAGTCAAAAAACCAGCTCCAGCTCCAGCTGTTGCCCAAAGTAAAGAATTCACAATAGACGCTTTTTCTTTTGGATTCTCAGAGTTTGAGTTGCAGGTTAATGTTGGTGATACTGTTACTATCAATCTAACTAATTCTGACGGATACCACGACTGGGTGCTCGATGAATTTGGTGCAAGCACAAAGCAAATTCAATCTGGAGAAACCACCACAGTTACCTTTGTAGCAACCAAAAAAGGTTCTTTTGAATACTATTGTTCAGTGGGTGAACACCGAGCTTATGGCATGGTCGGCACACTTGTAGTTCGGTAATCTGTCCCATTACATATAATAAAACCGACGCGTTGCGTCGGTTTTATTTATATATGTATTCTAAGAGTGTAAAAATTCAATCACGTCTCCGTCTTGTACGATATATTCCTTTCCTTCAGTACGGAGCTTTCCTTGTTCACGGGCGACACTCTTAGAGCCACACGCAGCCAGGTCATCAAATGACACTACTTGAGCGCGGATGTATTTGTCTTTGAAGTCAGTGTGGATAGCGGCTCCAGCTTCTGGTCCGGTGCTCCCGATCGGAACAGTCCACGCGCGAGTTTCTTTTTCTCCAGTCGTGAAGTAACTCATCAGACCAAGGCGATTGTACGCGGCACGAATAAGTCCTTCTACCCCGTTCCCTTGGGCGCCATATTCTCGTCTGAATTCATTCTTCTCATCTTCATTCATATCTTTGAGATCATGTTCCATTCCAGCATCTACCAGTACGTACTCCGAGCCAGTCTTCTCAAAGAATTCAAGCAATTCAACCCAGCGGTCGTCATTCTGTTCATCTAGATTAAATGCGTCTTGCTTTTTATTGCACACGTAGAGGAATTGCTTCATAGTCAAGAGATGCAGACCTTTGATGAGTTTCTTCTCTTCAGTAGTTACTTCAAGTGAGTTCGCGAGCTGACCAGCCTCCAAGTGAGGCAAGAGGCGTTCGAGCAGGGCTTTTTCGGCCACAGCAGCTTTGTCTCCCCGCTTCACCTCTCGCTCGAGTCCCTGCAGTCGCTTAGAGACTGTTTCGCCGTCGGCCATGATGAGTTCTAGGTTAATGACCTCAATGTCCCCCATCGGGTCAACTCCTCCTGATACGTGATGCACCTCGCTGTCCTCAAATATACGCACCACTTCAGCAATCATATCTGTCTCGCGGATATTAGAGAGGAATTTGTTCCCCAGCCCTTCACCAGCCGAAGCGCCCTTTACCAGTCCTGCGATGTCTACGAATTCAACAATAGCGGGAATAATCTCATCTGAGCCTGAGATGCCCGAGAGTGTCGCTAGACGACTGTCAGGTACGGTCACCACTCCGACGGTCGGGTCGATAGTAGCGAACGGATAATTAGCAATAAGAACTTCGTTTTTAGTGAGCGCAGTAAACAACGTCGATTTCCCAACGTTCGGCAACCCAACAATTCCGACCGCTAACTTTGTTGTTGACATAGATTTCTTTTGAATTAGATGAATAATTTGTGCCTTCTAGCTCCTGGGTTTCAGAAGAAGACGAGAGTCCGATGTAACCAGTAACTGTAAGTTGCCCAGGTTCTGCAATCACCTCATCAATAAGCTGACCTACTATGTCTGTTTTTTGCTTAAAATTCAAGTCATTAAGCTTAATAGTTGCTGTAGCAAGGATACTTTCGAACTGCTCAGGAGTGATGACGTTCTTTTCACTTGCTACTGAACGCTTTTCTAGACCTCTCAGTTTCGAATGAATCTCCTTTAGTTGACCGTCTGCTGTATTTTTAATTGCTTTATATTCGTGCACATCTAACTCTTCAGCAATAACATGACCATACAATTGCTGTAACCGTAATTCAATTTTTGAAGCAGCATCAGTCAGCTCCGTGATACGCAGTTGCAAACTATCGTTATTGTCTTGTTTGTAGTAACAGCGGAGTTGGGTGCAGAGAGCATCTGTATCAGTAAGAATTTTTGATACTGCATTCCATACAGCTTTGTCAGCAATACGAGCATTCACACCCATTAGTCCGCATTTTGAATCAGCCGTGGTCTGGTTGTTGTGTCGTGAGCCGCAACGGTAGTACAAATACCTTCCGGCTTTTGGACCTTCGCCTGTTCTAGCTGCACCACAAGTGCAGTAAATGGTTCCGGCTAGCAAGTAATCATTCTTGCGCTTACGATTGTTTACTCGTGCATTTTTTACTCGTTGGTCTTGAGCTTTGCCGAACATGTCTTTGTCTTGAGGAGAGTCAAAGATGGCTGGTACAGTTGACTTCAACCAATCTTCTTTTGGACGATAGATACGACTAGTTCGTGGATTCTTCTGAAACTTAGTTCGCAACTTACGGATAGACTTCTTCGGCTCAACCGCTTTTGAGCGATTGTAGTAAGCGTTGCCGATGTAAGTTTCATTAGACAACATATTTTTAATGCTCGAAGTATTCCAATTACCAAGCTTGTTCTTGCGAGGCTTGATACCTTCTTCTTTTAACCGTGCGCAAATTTTACGCATAGTTAGTTTCTCGTGGGTATACCAGTGAAAGATTTTTCTCACTGCTTCAGCTTCTGGTTCATTGATTACCATTTCAGTTTCAATGATTGCCTTAGTCTTTGGATGCTCGTGACGCTTAATCAGAGAGTAGCCGTACGGTGGAGTACTCAACATTAATTTTCCGGACCTTGCTCGACGCAACTTCCCTACTCGAAAGCGGCTGTTGATTCGAACCTTTTCGTACTTTGACATCATGCCTCGAAACTCAAACATCATCATGTCATCAGGATTTTCGCTATTGGGTGCTGTTGTTTCGCAAAACTCAATCTGCTTGCCTGCTTTTTCGACTTCTTCTAGTACTAAAACCTGCAAATAAGATTCTCGTGCCAATCGGTCTGGGTCTGGAACAATCAGCACATCCCAAGTGTCCTCAGTGAGTGACAAACGTAGCTCGTCCATTTGTGGACGCTCAAGTGTATCACTTGGCCAAGCTTCATCCTCGTAAAAGATGATGTCAGTGGATTTAATATACGGATAGTGCTTCAGAACAT
>Ga0209309_10000321_pt1 | contig 60158 bp, 44 predicted proteins | sample COGITO_mtgs_1204_2_FD_184807 | JGI IMG/M metagenome (GOLD analysis project Ga0209309, IMG submission 184807) | Pelagic marine microbial communities from North Sea - COGITO_mtgs_120412 (SPAdes) (version 2) | ecosystem: Environmental > Aquatic > Marine > Epipelagic ... | reverse complement strand
AAATTCAAAAATCCCATTTATTTTATCAATACAGCGAGAGGTCAGTCAGTTGTTACAAAGGCAATTGTTGATGGAATTGAAGCACAAAGTATTTTAGGGGCCTGCTTGGATGTTTCTGAATACGAGAGCTCTACTTTCACAAAATTAGAAACTCGAAATCTTCCAGAAGAATTAGCGTATCTATACGGTTCAGAGAACGTTGTGTTGACACCGCATATTGCAGGTTGGACACATGAAGCCAAGTTTAAAATGGCTGATTATTTAGTCAAAAAAATATTGGACGAGTTTAGTTAGCCAAAACCAAATCTAGCATTGCTAATTCATAACTTTGCCATGGCACAACAGAATTCACATTGTGTTTCAGTAATTCTTTTCGAGTTGTTTCACCAATAGAAATTACACGTTGACCACTTATTGAATTTTCCGTATTAAAAAATGCTTCAACATTAGAAGGACTGGTAAAAACGAGAATGTCAGATTCCGGTAATTTAAAATCAAGTTTTTGAATTGTTTTATAAACGATTAATTCTGTTACTTGTGTTTTAGGTAATTTTTTCTGAATTGTTCTCACACTCTTATCAGAAACAGGAAAAAGTACTGAGCCTTTACCTAGTGCTTTTACAAATCGTTTTGCAACTTTTTGTGTATTGCCTTTGCCTATGTAATCTGCTTGTGCATATTTTGCTAGCGCTTTTCCAGTAGCTTTTCCAATAACACCAAATTTAGTCCCGTCTTTATAAGAGGGTTTATTTTCAAAAAACGCAGAAACGGCATTGCTAGAGCTAAAAAATATCCAATCAGATTCAGGTATTTCTTCAAATGGAACAGGAACGATTTCAATTAATGATTCATCATGAAGTTTGTATCCTTTAGGTAAGAACCGTTTAAAATCACTATCCGATTTTAGTTCTCTAGAAATAAATACACGCTTACTTTCTTTTGCCTTGAGTAATTCTACTATTTCCTCAGCAGATGTGTTTTCTACATAGAGTCTTTTAGGAATTTCTTCTGAAGTTTCTGCTTGAGAAACCCAAGTTTTCATAATTCCATATTCTTCTTCACAGTAAACTCCCAAGGGCAGTTGACATCCTCCATCCAATAGATTTAATACTTTTCGTTCAATGTAAATACACTTTTGAACGTCTCTATCGTTCATTTGTTGAAGTAGTTTGAACAATTCCGTATCGTTTTCTCTTATTTGCAATCCAAGCACTCCTTGTGCCGGAGCGGGGATAAATTCTTTAGGATCTAGTGTTACAACATGAAATTCAGAAAGATCTATTTTAAGCCTTGTGACTCCGGCTTTTGCCAGCATAATAGCATCGTAATCTCCTTCTCGCAATTTATTGATTCGAGTTGGAACGTTCCCGCGGAGTTCCTTAATTTCTATATCAGACCGAAAAGCTAATAATTGCGATTTTCTCCTAGCAGAAGAAGTTCCAACAATTGCATTTTCTTTCATAGAAAACCTTTTACTTGAATTAACGGCTTCCTTTCTAATTAAAAGTAGTTCAGAAGGGTCTTCTCTATCTGACACAGCTGCAACAAGCAATCCTCTTGGAGGGTTCGTTTCTAAATCTTTATGTGAGTGAACCGCTAAATCAATCTTTTTATTTAGGAGCGCTTCTTCAATTTCTTTAGTAAAAAAACCTTTACCCTCCATTTTATCAAAACTTAGGTCTTGAATTTTATCCCCTTGCGTTTGAATAATCTCTAGCTCAACAGTACATCCTAAATCTTCTAGTTGAGATTTCACTCTATATGCTTGCCACAAAGCGAGGTCACTTCCACGTGAACCAATAATTACTTTCTTGCTCATGTTGGAATTATTGTTGATTTTTAATTAGTATTTCTCGAGCCATTTTCATGGGAACACTAATGTATTTTTTCTCTAAATAAGAAACCACTTTGTCTAATACTTCTTTAGATTCTCCATCTAGTTGATTTAACTCTTTGGCAAAAACTTCAGTGAAGGCTTTTTCTTTAATATCTTTTACTGTTTTTGGAACAGCTTTCATTGCTATTTCAACCCTTCTAAGATGAAATGCTTTTTTGAAATCTTCAAAGTGTTCTTTTAATATTTTATTACACTTAGTAATTTCTTTTTCTCTCTCCTTAAGGTTTTGTTCAGCAATAATTTTTAAATCTTCTACAGCGATTAATTGAACATTATGTTGCTTTGTCAACTGTCTATCAAAGTCATTCGGAACAGCAAGATCAATAACAATTTTCCGAGAAGTATCATTATCTAATAATCTACTATAAACATCTTTTGTAAATATTTTGTTGGCAGATCCTGTGCAGGTTAAAATAACATCAAAATCTCCTTTGTAATTACTTAAATCGGATAATGGTAAAGCTACTCCATTTACATTTCCAGCTAACCATTCAGCCTTTTCCAAGGTTCTATTAAAAATAGTGAAATTATTAAAACCATGCTTATCTAGAAAACGAAGCATGTTAGCGTTGGTTTTTCCAGCTCCTACGACTAGAAATTTCGAATTACTATTTATATTGAGGCTTTTTAGCTTGTGATAAGCTAAGGAGACAACTGAAACGGGTTTAGTAGCTATGTCACTTTGCGTGTAAACTGCTTTAGCGGCGTTTATTGTTCTTTCAATAGCCATTCGAATAACATCTCCTGTAAGATTCATTTGTTTCGAATCTTCAAATGCTTTTCGAAGTTGTGTAATGATTTCTCTTTCACCAATTACCAAAGAGTCTAATGATGAAGCTACATTGAATAAATGCAAAACAACTTCTTCACCTTGCAATATAGAACAGTTTTCAGTTGCAAAACTTATTTGTTTGGAGTCCCAATCAGGATTAAATGCTTGAAAGAATTTAACTAAGTACGCATTCGTTAAATTTTCATTTGTGGTAAATACAAATTCTACTCTGTTGCAAGTAGAAAGATACATGAGCTCATTAATATTAGCGTTTTGGCACAAAAAATCAAGTCGGTCTTGTTTTTCCGTGTCTTCGACGTGAAATTTACCTACTTCATCTATATGAGTAGTTTTGTGGGTAAATGCTATGACTTTTAATGTCTTCAGAATCTCTCTTGATTATGGCAAATGTGTTAAAGAATGCCTCTTTTTATGTCATACAAATGTCATACAATGTTTAATTAGAACCTTTCTGAATAAATGTTGTTTATTCCTGGTTTTGTTTCTGTTTATTAAAGGGTAGATCATAACTTCATTCAAAGGTTTTATTAGAGAAATAAAAGAGGGGGCTACCTACAAAATTTGGAATGAATTTCATCAAGCTACTATAGAAAGTAACACCTCATATTAATGAGGTAGAATTTGTCGAAACAATAGGGATAATGCTGAAAAGTTAAACATAGATAGAGGTTTTCAACCTTTGCCATTTAACAAGTTAACCAAAAACCTTTCAAATAAGCATGTTGATTACCTTACCTTTGGTTGGTTAATAGCTGCCGTTATGTTTAAAGTAATTACTATTGTTTGTCTTTTTTTATTTTCAGGGTTGAATGCTCAGGAAAACGCTTTTCAGAAAAATGGAAATGTAAAATCTGATCAGGAAGTATATGCTGAAGGGCAGCCAGAATATTCCAGGGTACTGATTATTCCTTTTGAACCGAAAATGTACATTTCTAGTGCAGATAAAGAGATTGCTAATCGGACAAATCTTACCCATCAAGAGATTCGAGAAAATATGCGATATGGCATATCTAACCAAATGAGACATGCAGTAGGTAAAGGAATGAAATCGGTTTCGTTAATGCATATTGATACCGGAGATGTTGGAAGAGATTTGGGCTATATTTATAATTCTATCGGCTATAAATACAAGCCTTTACCCTTAGAGGATGTTGCTATGAATAAACAAAACGAAGAGGACGCAAAACCAATAAATAAATTGAAGGGGTCATTTAATAAGTTGGTAAAACAAGATAAACTTGCTCCCAAAGAAACTGATGGAGAAACACGGATAAAAAATGGTCAGATTCAGTCGACGGTTAGTTACGGAGAGAAGTTTATGAATACGTCTATTCATAACCCTAATTTACTAAAAGTATTGAGCGCTAAATACAATGTGGATGTTTTTCTTTTCATTAATGAGTTAAACATTGAAGCAGCTGCACCCGCCTCTAGAACTGGGCTATCGACATTATCTTACAAAAGAAAAGTGAAAGTACATTATACCATTTTTGATAAGGACGGTAAAGAGCTTCATGGAGGTGCTGCCATTGTTTATATGCCAGCTACTACCAACGATATGAATAAAATAATAAATAACTATTTTCCAATTTTGGCACAAAATATGTCCGATAACATGCCGGGGGCACAGACTTCAAAACTCGATCAGCAGAAATTGAAAGAGGAAGAAAGAAAAGCTACAGAACAACGAGAGGAGATTAAAAAACTATAGGTGATTTCTTTATTTATTGCCGCTGGCTAAATTATTTTATTTGTTACCTATTTAATCAATGAGTTTTCACACGAGAAATTAATCCAACTCAGTTACCAGAATTTTCCTGTAAATAAAAAAAGGACTGTTATAAACAATGACAAAAACCTTATAAATGGAGATAAAGTATTCTTGCAAAAGGATGAAGTGCTCTTTTTTATTGTTGGCTTAATTCTCAGGAGCTAAATTGTTAAGAACTCTGAGAAACTAAAATAAAAACACACCGTTACACTATCACATAAAAAATAAAATGATTACTCTAAAAGGACATATATTCAATGAGCATTGCAGATTTAAATTAAAATCTGGAAAGGAGGTTTATGGGATAATATGGCAAGTAAGTGTTGAAGATGCACCAGCTTATTTCTTTACTTCAGCATCCCAAAAAGAAAAAATAGAAACATCTGAAAACCGATTAGAAATGATTCAAGAATTGGGTTTCGAATTAGATATTAATGATGTAATGATGTCTGAGAATCTAGCTTCTTAATTTTATAACCTTTAGTTTTTTTAGCTAATCCTATCCTCATTACCACATCTCAAAACTTAAAGCTCTTCAGGTAAAAAGGCTCAAAATAAGCCACATCTTCAAATTCCTTTTTGGAAAACTTTAGATAAGACAGATTTGTCATTCCTTTTGAAGAGGATAAATGATTTTCAATCCTGACATTAGCAGGAATAACTGCATTGCATTTTTTAGCACCATCACCAATCAAGATAATTTCTTTGTTGGCGTCGAAAAACTCTGCATCAATCACTTCTGCTGAAATAGAAGTGTGCATCTCAGCTTTATTATTAAATGCTGCTATATAGACTTCCATTCTTCTCGCATCTATCATTGGCATCAAAATAGTATTTGCATCTACCACGTTATTGTTTAAATAATCCCTAGCTAATACCGATAAAGAATCTATACTGATTAATGGGATGTCTAAAGCATAACAAAAACCCTTGGCACTAGAAACCCCAATTCTCAAACCCGTATAAGACCCTGGCCCTTTCGAGACGCAAACAGCGGCTAAATCTTCAAGTTGGTAATCTACTTGTTTAAATAACTCTTCAATAAATACGTTTAGTTTTTCAGAATGAATGTATTTATCAGAAGATTCTTCTTTAAAGGCTAGAAGCTCTCCATTAAGACCAAGTGATACCGAACAAACTTTTGTAGATGTTTCGATGTTTAATATTAAGGTCATTGAATAGAGATTGGTAAGGTTGATTTTGTGTGGTTAGATAGTTTTAGTCTTTAGATTATTCAATACTCGTAACAATTACTTCAACTCTTCTATTTGCTTTACTTTGACTTTCTGTAAGCGCCTTTTTGTAAATAATTTTAGAGTTGCCATAGCCGACATAAGTTAGTTGAGTTGGTTTTATGTTTTTATCAACTAAGTAGTCGACAATAGCTTTTGCTCGCTCCTTTGAAAGTTTTTTATATATTCCTTTATTTCTTCCTCTGGCATTAACATGCCCTCCTATTTCGACGTTAATGTGTGGGTTTTCCTTTAAAAATGAAGTTAGTAGTATTAAATCACTTGCACTAGAAGGGAGAATGGTCGCTTTGTCTCCTACAAAACTTATGTGTTCAAATTTTAATTTCGAGCCTATTGTTAATTTTTTAAGTGGAAAAATGAGTGTTGAATCTCTTGTTGTTTTATGAAAATAATTAAACGTTTCTTGCTCATATCCTTTAGATGTAAGCGTAATTTTGTAACGCGTAAGTCTTCTAAAGTTATTTATTGTCAAGTCATCAATATTATCGTTATCAAGTGAGTCAGTGCTTCTCAAACCTTGAATTTCTAAACTTAGGGGTTCAATTTTTGCGCCAGTTTGATCAACTGCGCTAATATGTATTTTTGGTGGTGATTCTTTTACTTCAGGAATTTCGATAATATCCATTGTGTCTTCTGTAGTTTTTTCTAAATAAACAGTTTCAAATTGGAAGCCTCCTATTGTGCCATAAGGACCGTCAATTATTAGATAATACTCTTCACCAGCATTCGCCAATAAGGGTGCTGAGAAAGAAGGAGATCCCCCTGCCGCAGCGAAGTAATTATCGTATCCATCTTTTAATCCAGTTACACTTTTTTCTTCAGGCTTTTTTCTGCATATATTGGAACGAACGGGGAGTATTTTATTAGTAGCTATAGAATCGCAATAATTATCGCCATTTATTTTAAAAATTGAAAAATCATAATCTTCATTCGGTAAATCAGGGCGAATAAAAAATTCGAACTTTGCGTCTTTAGTGAAAATCAACTTAATCCAAAGTGTGTTGTGCTCTTTGGTAAAAAAATAAGGATTCCGAATATCATGTCCTTTGATTTCCATTTTGTATCCATGTCCTTTAGGGATATTTATGGCTCCGGTAATAGAGTCGTAAAAAACAACAGCTCCAGAACAATCAGATTGTTCCTTGCCAAATTTTTGACCAAACCCAATATTGGTTAAAGCAAGTAATATGATTAATAAAATGGACTTCATTGGTTGCTATATGCAAGTTTAATGAAAGAATTTTAGTTACAAAAGATTACTTTTTAACAAAATATTATTTTCGCCTTTATAAAATGTAATATTGAATAAATTCCGGACAAACGTTTTTTGTCGTTGCCCGGAGAATTTATGATAATCGTAGTCGAAATAGCGTCGAAGGTAAGATAAAAATAAAATTATTTAGCGATCACTACCTGGGCGGCTTGAGCGATAAAAACAGGATTAAAAACATGAAATACCACACATGTTAAAATACTTTTTTACGAAGAACGAAATTTTGCCCTAAATACACACTTTTAACTTGTTCATCATCTGCCAATGCTTCTGCAGTGCCAGATTTTAGAATTGAACCTTCAAATAATAAGTACGCTCTATCTACAATACCCAAGGTTTCTTGAACATTATGATCTGTTATTAATATTCCTATGTTTTTTTTCTGAAGATCTAAAACAATTCGCTGAATATCCTCTACAGCAATTGGGTCCACTCCTGCAAATGGTTCATCAAGAAGAATGAATTTTGGATTAATGGCTAATCCTCTTGCAATTTCAGTTCTTCTTTTTTCCCCTCCAGAAAGTTTATTTCCTAAATTTTTCCGAACATGTTGTAGTCCAAATTCATTTAAAAGTTCCTCCAACCTTTCCTTTTGTTTGGTTTTAGAGAGTTCGGTCATTTGTAGAATCGCAAGTATGTTATCCTCTACGCTTAACTTTCTAAAAACGGAGACTTCTTGTGGTAAATATCCAATCCCCATTTTTGAACGTTTGTACATGGGAACTTTTGTTATCTCTTTATCGTCCAAAAAAACCCTACCAGAATCTGGTTTTACCAGACCAACAATCATATAAAAGGATGTCGTTTTTCCAGCGCCATTTGGTCCTAATAAACCAACAATTTCTCCTTGTTTGACTTCTATAGTTACACCTTTTACAACTTCTCTACCTTTGTAAGCTTTTTTTATTTCTTCTGTTCGTAAAATCATAAAACCGCTCTTAAAACTCAAATTGTAATTTCCCTCTAACTCCAAATGGACTAACTTTTATTCCATCTACTTCATGGCTTAAGTAGGTTAGTCTCCAAACAGCATCTACTCTTAAAAATGAAAATATATTTTCGATTCCTGCTGCTAATTCCATGTAAGGCTTTGCTTTTAATGTAGTTGTATAATCTGCTAAGGCCATTAAATTAGTGTTTTTTTGGTGAAGCCTACCGTAAATGCCTTTAAAGGTAACGACCTCTCGCCATTTTAATTTACTGAGTAGCGGGATTTTATTTAAAAAGAGACCTCCAAAATGTTGATGTACATTAAAACTGATATATTCATCACTTACAAATTCATTGATGTTCATTAGGTTGTAAGCTTCTTCGTTGTATCCCCATGTTTCATTTCCAGGATGTACTTCTAGTAAAGGGTACGGGAGATTGCCCCAAACTTTTCCAACTGAAAATTGATATTTTGTAGTTCCAATAATGTGTAACGAAAATTTATGCTTGTAACCAAAAACAAGTTTGTGATATTCATATTCACTGTTAAATAAATTTGGAATTCCATAAGTGTAAAATACCGTAAGAGTCGGGTGTTTGGTTCCTAAAGAAACTCTGTCGAACTCTCCAGAAACATGTTTTTCATGGTGGGCATAGCGGATCAATAATGAAGCTTCAGAAGTTGTAATATTTGTTATTGAATCTGGAGTTGAATTTTCTGAATTTGTTTTTATAAAAGGCGTTATTCCTAACGGTGAAATCGAAGCATTTCTAAACATTAAAGTACTCTGCAACCCAGCCATCCATTCTCTCTCGAAAGAAGCTCTATATTCAGTATTAAAAACCAATTTATTTAGTGGGTTTCTTCTTGCAATTGAAGAAACCACATTTGCAGAATTAAAGGAATTTGAATTTAACCCTATTTGCTCAACATCATGTTTGTAAACCAATTTTACGAGCCTTCTTGGCTTTTTTGTGATAAAGAATCGTGTACCACCTCCGTATTTAAATTCTTCGTCAAATAAGCCATACGCTGCGTATCCAGATATTTCTATAGATTTACTAAAATCGTTACTAGTTCTCCCTCCCATACTAAATCGATGTCCTTCAATAGGGTTCCAGCTGTATAGAGAATATATTGGGCCAATTTCAAATTTTCCCATTATTTTGTATCCTGTAGCAATAGTTTTAATAATGTCAGTGTAACTCCTAATTATTGGTAAGTTATTTAATGTGTCGATCATGTCATAAATACCTTGCTCTTTTTCTGTTAGTGTATCCTGCCGGTGTTCAGTCCAGTATTCTTTGCTTTTTAGTTGCACGCTATCTTCGACAACAATATTGTCTAACCCCTTATAGAATTCATCCGGTTTGGTTTTGTTTATAACGAAGTCAGAGTAGTGCGTTGCTTTTCGTCCATAAAATCCAGTTTTATTTTTTGCTAAAGAAAAAGAGATGAATAGCTCATCTTTTGTCAGCATCCAAACCTCATCTTCTACTTGTTGGAAAGTTTGCGTAATAGATAATTCTTCCACTAAATTAAGGTTGGCATCTTTTGCCATTTCGCCTTCAATCTTTTTAACAGCATAAGTAGTATCGTGAATCCATATAGTTCCATCAAGGGTTAATTCTCCTTTCCTCTTCGGTATGTATTTTAATTCATAACACCAATACCCATCAATATTCATGCTATCCATTAAGTAATATTTATAATAATTTAATCCATAATTTGCTATTGGGCTAATGAAATCCCTTCCTAATAATTTTAGGTGATTTTCATAAACATTAATTTGCTGATACATGTCTCCTGTAAATTGTGACACACTGGCATTGTCAACTCCAGAAACTCGAGTAGCTTTTATTATTTCTTTGTGAGATTTTGGGTTTTTCCGATAGTGATATTGAGATAACGATTCTGAGATTAATATTGGTAAATAGGGTTTGCCTTCAGTAGAATTAATGTTGTCAAAAATAAAATCGAACTTTTTAAACACTTTACTTTTTTGAAATTTATTTGAGAGGTTATTAATGTCAAATTCCATTTTATTGTAAACTTCGTACTCATAAGACTCCAGTTTCTCTCTATTATTAATATGCTTGTTTGCAATTACCTTTTCAAGAATTGGATGTGCTAGATTTATTTCATTTGGAATTACCATTAATTCAGGTAAATCTGTTGCCGCTTCTGAAAGCTTAAAATTTATCTCCTGAGAAATATCTTTTTTTATGGCAATGGACGACCTTGTGTAGCCAACAAAGGAAGCTGTAAGTGAGTCCGTGGCATAATAAGATACTATTTCATATTTTCCATCTAAGTCTGTTGTTGTTCCAATTTTAGTCCCCTGAAACATAACATTAACAAAAGGCAGCGTTTCTCCAGTATTCACATCCTTTACAGTGCCATAAACTTTCGTTTTTTGACTAAAGCCATTTATACTTATTAGCAAAATAATGCAAATTAATATGTGGTCAGTTTTAATCAATTTATTTCCACGAAGTTATTTTATTTTTTTTGCCACTCTTTTTGAGGCAATGATCCCTATTTCATATAGAATTAATATAGGGAAAGATACTAATACTTGACTTATAATGTCTGGAGGCGTTATTATTGCAGAGAGTACCAATATGGCAACCAAGGCATGTTTTCTGTACTGTATTAGGAGTGCTGGTGAAATAATACTTAGTTTGGTGAGAAGGTAAATAATTATAGGTAGTTCAAAAAAGAGTCCACTAAAAAGAGTTGTGGTGGTTATCATTGTCATATAACTATTGATAGTGAAATTATTTTTAATGTCTGCGGTAAGTTTATAAGAACCAAAAAACTGAACGCATAATGGACTGACTAAAAAGTAGCCGAATGCTACTCCAAAAAAGAATAGTAGCGAGCCATAAAATACAATTCCTTTTGTTACATAGACTTCTTTGTTTTTAAGCCCAGGCTTTACAAAACTCCATATTTGATGAAAAATAAATGGAAAGCACATTAAAAAACCTCCTACTATAGCAAAGTACATATTTGTAGCAAACTGCTGTGTCATTTCAATCGATTGAATGTCAATAGGGATATCTGTGCCACATAATGTGTCTTTTAACCCAAGTGATTGAGATACCCAACAAAAGAATCGGTAAGTAGGGAAATCCATTTCTGACATGGCTAAATACACATGATTAATAATCGGGTCTGTGTAAATAAATAAAACCGTTGCTATAATTAATATGGCAATGGAAGACTTTACCAAGCGCCATCTCAATTCCTCAAGGTGTTTTAAGAAAGGCATTTTTTTATCGTCTTTTTCTTCTTCAACCATTTTATATAAGTATATCTAATGTTCAGGGCAGCGAAAATACGGAATATCGTTAAATTAATCATATATGAAGAGGTATATAAAAGAAGTATATAGTAATACGGAGCAAAGTCGAACTGTGTACGCCCATTCTTAGGCTTCACTCAGAATGACTGATTTCATCATTTAATAAGCCGAATATTCTTTTCTTCTCCTTATTTTTGTGGTTCAAATAAATGGAAAAGATAGGTTGAGTTCTCAGGTTTCAAAATATATTTCACACAAGATAAAAGCTGTTTCAAAACACAAGGTTCATTCTCCATTTGTATTTGATTTAATAGTCGATGTTTTTGAAAACGACAATAGTTACTATGCCTTTCCTGCAGTGGAATTAATCCGCAAAAAACTATTACTAAGTAAACAGAACCTTACGGTTGAAGATATGGGAGCTGGCTCCCGAGTTTTTAAGTCCAATCAAAGGAGAATAAAGGATATAGCAAAGCTTTCTGCAAAGGAGCCTAAATATGCACAATTATTATTTAAATTGGTGAATTATTACCAGCCTAATACCATTTTGGAGTTAGGTACATCTTTAGGTTTGACAACTACCTATTTGGCGAAAGCCAGAAAAAAAGCTAAAGTTTATACCCTCGAAGGAAGTCCAGAAATTTGTAAAGCAGCTAAAAATACTTTTAAATCGTTACTTGTTAAAAATGTACAGTTGGTGCAAGGGAATTTTAACGACACTTTACCAGAAACTCTTCTTAAAATTGCTGTTTTAGATTTTGCCTTTTTTGATGGAAACCACCAAAAGAAACCAACACTTGATTATTTTAATCAGTGTTTAGAGAAAGCAAGTGAGCATAGTGTGTTTATTTTTGACGATATCCATTGGTCGGATGAAATGACAGAAGCTTGGGAAGAGATTAAAAATCACTCGGAAGTCACTCTTACGATCGATATTTTTCAATTTGGGATTGTTTTTTTCCGTAAAGGAATTGAGAAACAACATTTTGTGTTGAGTTATTAACCTACTAAGATTCTTTTTTTCCATTTCAATTCTCTTGAAATGTCTTTAGTTATATGTTATAATATTCCTATATTTCTAAAATGAAAAAGATCAAATTAAGTAGTTACATCTTACAGTTTGTCGTACTCGTTTTTGTTGTTTTGTTATTTACAGAGTGCAGAAACAATGCAAAATTTGAACGAGATATTAATACGTTTTTTGCAACATTATTTTTTCTTATTGTTATGATTATTGGAGGCATACCTTCCATTGTTTTTAGTGCAATAAGCACTCGGTCTCCTAAATCATCAATGCGGGTTGTTGCTATCGTATTTGTTTCTATTTTTGCCCTATGTTCTGTAATTTCTATACCATTATTTGCAGAATTTTGGCTTAAGGGAGCAAAAGATTGGATTGCCTTTATAGCTTTTATTCAATATGGATCCTTGGCTCTTTCGATACTACTAATTGTTGTAGGAGTTAACAATAAAAACAAAATAATTCAGATTAGACCACCAGTTAATAAGCCAATAGAGCCTAGTGAAGTGAAAGATGATAATTCAGATGATGAAATAGATTATTTGGATGAGATCTTAAATAATTAACCTACTCCATTGATTGGGTTGGTTTAGAAGATAACTCAATTACCTTTTCGTATTCTTCAGGAGATAGATCATTGAAGAAAAAGTTAACCGGATTAATTGCTTTCCCATTTTTCCTTACTTCATAATGTAAGTGTGCACCAACAGAAGCTCCTGTATTTCCTACAAATGCAATTACATCACCTCTTTTTACTCTTTGCCCTTTTTTCACATTGTATTTACTGCAATGCGCATATCTTGTTTTATACCCAAAACCGTGATCAATAATCACAATCTGACCGTAACCACTCATCCAATCAGATTTTTCTACGATACCATCACCAGCAGCGTATATTTCTGTTCCGCTTTTGGCTGTAAAATCCATCCCAGAATGTAGTTTCATTATTTTGTAAATAGGATGCATTCGCATTCCAAAACCAGATGCTAAACGTGTTAAATCAGCATTGTTAATTGGTTGGATAGAAGGAATTGAGTGTAGGATTTCTCCTTTGGTTTTAATCAATTCAATAACTTCATCATAGGATCGTGATTGAGCAACTAGCTTTTTTTCTATTTCCTCTATTTTTTTCGCTATATCGATAACTAGTTCACTGTGGGCAATGTTTTTATACTTGTCATATTTCATGGGGTTTCCCCCGGTACCTAGACCTCTTTTGTGTTGTGGATATGGGTCCGCCTCAAAAATAGCTCTATATATATTGTCGTCTCTGCTCTGCGACTCGTCCAAGATTAATTCAATTTCTTCTAATTCTCTCATAAAGCTAATTAGCTCTTCTTTGGTTGAATCAATATCCACTTGAGCTTCTTTAATTCCTTGGTTTTTAATGTATGGGTAAAGTAACGCAAGAACTATTGTTGTAAAAACAATGGCAGAAATGATGAAGTAAGAAAACTTTCTAATATAACCTTGCCAACCAAGTTCTACTTCTTCGTAATTTAAACTCTCAGGATTGTATCTGAATTTGGTTTTTGACAAAATAGGTTTATTTGTGAGCGTGAAATTAGGGTAAAATCGCTAAATTTGCAACCTTCTTGACTAGTGTAAGGTTTAAAGCATTGATATAACAAAAATTAACAGAATGACATCTAAGGAAATACGTCAGAAATTTCTCGACTTTTTTGCTTCAAAAAATCACAAAATAGTTGAGTCGGCACCTATGGTGGTAAAAGATGACCCTACACTTATGTTTAATAACGCAGGGATGAATCAATTTAAAGATATATTCCTTGGTAATTCAACTCCCAAAGATGTTCGTGTTGCAAATTCTCAAAAATGTTTACGTGTATCCGGTAAGCACAATGATTTAGAAGAAGTAGGGGTTGATACGTATCACCATACAATGTTCGAAATGTTAGGTAATTGGTCTTTTGGAGATTATTTTAAAAAGGAGGCAATCGAATGGGCATGGGAATTATTGACAGTGGTGTATGGTTTGGATAAAGACAGATTGTATATTACCGTTTTTGAAGGCGATAAAGAAGATGGTACGGAGAAAGATCAGGAAGCTTACGATATCTGGAATTCAATAATTCCAGCGGAGTATATTTTAGCATGTGATAAAAAAGACAACTTTTGGGAAATGGGTGAAACAGGCCCATGTGGACCTTGCTCCGAGATTCATATAGATTTAAGAAGCGATGATGAACGTAAAAAAACTCCCGGAACTGAATTAGTAAATATGGATCACCCACAAGTGATTGAGATCTGGAATTTGGTTTTTATGCAATATAACCGAATGTCAGATAGAAGCTTGGTTCCGCTGAAGAACAAACACATTGACACTGGAATGGGCTTTGAACGTTTGGCAGTTGCATTACAAGGAAAAACGAGTAATTATGATACAGATATTTTTTCCCCACTATTAAACAAAATAGAAGATTTATCGGGGTTAAAATACCGTCCCGAAAATGAGGAAAAACATAAACAAGCATTGATGGTAAACATTGCAATGCGGGTTATTTCAGATCACGTTAGAGCAATTGCTTTTTCAATAGCAGACGGGCAGCTGCCTTCAAATACTGGTGCAGGTTATGTGATTCGAAGGATTTTAAGAAGAGCAGTACGTTATGGTTATCAATCTCTTGAATTGAAAGAACCATTTATGTATCGACTAGTGCCGGTTCTGGCAAATCAAATGGGAGATGCTTTTCCGGAATTAGTAAATCAAAAAGTGCTAATTGAAAAGGTAATAAAAGAAGAAGAAACTTCTTTTTTTAGAACGCTTGAACTTGGTTTAAAAAGAATCGATCAGATTTGTATAAAATTAAATGCTGAAAAGAAGAATGTTGTGCCAGGTAAGGAAGTTTTTGAATTGTATGACACATTTGGTTTTCCAGTAGATTTAACCAATCTAATTGCTGAAGGTTATAAGATGACTATTGATGAAGTAAGTTTTAATGAGGAATTGGAAAAACAAAAAAGCCGTTCTCGTAAAGATGCTGAAACAGAAACAGGCGACTGGGTTGTTCTAAAACAAGATGATAAGGAAGAGTTTGTTGGATACGACTATACCGAATCTGATATATACATCACAAGATATAGAAAGGTAATTGTGAAGGAAAAAGAAGTGTACCAGCTTGTTTTTAATTTCACACCATTTTATGCTGAAGGTGGCGGGCAAGTTGGAGATAGAGGGTACATTGAAGCCAATGGTGCTAAAACATCAATTTTGGATACCAAGAAAGAGAATAACTTAATAATTCATTTTACGAATGAACTACCAGCAGATACATCCTCTAACTTTAAGGCAGTAGTTGATACGAATAAAAGAACACTTACTGCTAATAACCATACTGCGACGCACTTAATGCATGAAGCTTTGAGAGAGGTTTTAGGATCGCATGTAGAGCAAAAAGGGTCTTTGGTAAATGAAAAATATTTGCGCTTCGATTTTTCTCATTTTAGCAAAGTAACTGACGAAGAGATAGCTAAAGTTGAGGCTTTAGTAAATCAACGTATTCGTCAAAATTTTAGTTTGGAAGAGCAAAGAACGGTGCCTGTCAATAAAGCAAAAGAGATGGGCGCAATGATGTTATTTGGAGAAAAATATGGAGATGTGGTTCGCGTTATTAAGTTTGGTACGAGTATAGAACTCTGTGGAGGAATACATGTTAAGAATACTTCTCAAATTGGAAGTTTTAAAATAACATCAGAAAGCTCCATTGCATCTGGTATAAGACGTATAGAAGCTATAACTTCTATTGCAGCGGATAAACACTTGCAATCTCAATTGGATTTAATTGATGAAGTTAGAAATTTATTAAAAGGTCCAAAAGACATAAAAAAAGCCATTTCTGATTTATTAGGTCAAAACGCTAAATTAATTAAAGAGGTAGAGTCATTTAAAAAAGACAAAACAGGTGATGTTAAAAAGGAACTACTGGATGCTATAGAACCGATTAATGGAGTTAACTTTTTGGCGAAGCAGGTAGATTTAGATAGTGGAGCAATTAAAGATTTGGCATTTCAATTAAAGGGAGAGGTCGATGATTTATTCATGATATTGGGAGCAGAAAGTGATGGGAAGGTTGTTATTACAATTGCCCTTTCCGATAGTTTGGTAAGCGGGAAAAAAATGCACGCAGGGAATATGATACGCGATTTAGCTAAGGAAATTGGTGGTGGTGGCGGTGGACAACCAAACTTTGCAACCGCTGGTGGGAAAAATGCAAGTGGAATTCCAAATGCATTAGAAAAAGCAAAGGAGTATTTAGCCTAGGTAAAAGTTGACATTGGATTGAAATTTCAATTGCACTTTTTTTATCCTTTTGGATTAGCGTATAGATTTACATCCTTGCCAGTAATTGTGTCTCCACAGAGAATTACTAATCTTTCTATAATGTTTCTTAGCTCACGAATATTACCGGTCCAATTGACATTCTTTAATGCTGTTATACCACTTTCATCAATTTCTTTTAGAGGTAACCCTTGATCTTCACAAATTATTGCAAGAAAATGTTTAGCCAATATTGGAATATCATCCTTTCTATCATTTAATGAAGGTACATGGATTGGAATTACATTTAGTCTATGATATAAATCCTCTCTAAAGTTTCCTTCTTCAATTTCTTTACGCAAGTTTTTATTAGTAGCGGCTAGTACTCTTACATCAACTTTAATTTCTTTCTCTCCGCCAACGCGAGTAATCTTATTTTCCTGTAAAGCTCTTAATACCTTTGCTTGAGCTGAAGCGCTCATATCTCCAATCTCATCTAAAAATATTGTTCCGCCATTTGCAGTTTCGAATTTTCCAGGACGTTGTTTATGCGCAGATGTAAAAGCCCCTTTTTCGTGTCCGAATAACTCACTTTCAATCAATTCCGAAGGTATGGCAGCACAATTCACTTCCACAAAAGGAGCTTTTTCTCTCGTGCTTTTTTCATGTAATTGACGTGCTACTAGTTCTTTTCCAGAACCGTTTCCACCTGTTATTAATACTCGGGCGTCTGAAGGGGCAACTTTTTCAATCATTTCTTTAATTGCAGTAATAGCTTCAGATTCTCCAATTATATCAGTTACTTTTCCCTTACTAACTTTTCGTTTAAGTTTTTTTACTTCTTGAATCACCTCTTTATTATCGAGTGCATTTCTTAATGTAACGAGTGTTCTGTTGAGGTCTAGCGGCTTTTGAATAAAGTCATAAGCTCCTTTTTTTATCGCTTCAACTGCGGTCTCTACATTTCCATGACCAGAAATCATTACAACAGGAGTTTCGATATTATTTTCTACAATTTTATCTAAGACTTCCATGCCGTCCATTTTAGGCATTTTAATATCACATAAAATAAGGTCGTATTTGTATTTCAAGATTAAATCCAATCCAGCTTTACCATCTTCAGCAGTTTCTACAGTAAACTTTTCGAATTCTAAAATCTCTTTAAGTGTACTCCTTATTGGTCTTTCATCATCGATTACTAATATTTTTGTCATGGTGTGTGTTTTTATAGATGTTTTTATAGAAATAATTGTGCCGTTTATAAACGTTACTTATGTCTCAGCCATTTAAACATTTCTTTATAGGACGCTTTTTTTCCGTACATAAGTATTCCTGTTCTATAAACACGACCTGCAACCCAGGTTGTTCCAATAAAGGCAGCAATAAGTAAAATCATAGATAATACAATTGCCCAGCCTAGTCCTTCAGCCCCCATGGAGACTCTAACTAACATAACAATAGGGGAGGTGAATGGAATTTGACTGCACCATTCTACAGCTGCACTGTTCGGGTTTTCAATTGCCATTGCCGCAACGATATATGCAAATATTAAAGGTGCAGTTACGGGAAGCATAAATTGCTGCGTATCCGTTTCACTATCAACAGCGGCTCCAATGGCGGCAAGTAACGATCCATATAGTAGGTAGCCACCAATGAAATAGAAAATAAACAGGCCGATCATCAAGCCCCAAGGAATTTGATTAAATATTAAATCTTGGAATTCTTTTCCAGTTTCTGTTATGTCAGTATTAACAGGTTCTACTGTAACTCCTACTGCAACTTGCTCTACTTGGATAGTTTGAGCAACATTCTCAGGGTTCATCAGGTCGGGAAATACGGTAAGGCTTAATGTAGTCGTTAAAGCAAGAGAGAGCATTACCCAAATTATAAATTGTGTTAGCCCAACAAACATAATTCCAATAATTTTTCCCATCATTAATTCGAATGGTTTTACGGAAGAAACTATAACTTCTACTATTCGGTTTGATTTTTCCTCAATCACTCCTTTCATGACTTGTATGCCATACATGAAAATAAATAGGTAAATCATTAGTCCAAATATAAAGCCAACTCCCGCGCGCATACCAACGTTTTTTTCTTCATTCGAAACAACATCAATTGTATGCAATTGAACTTTGTTTTTTAATCGAACCCAAAGATCTTCTAGTTTTTTTGCATCTTCATTATTTAGAGATTCTTTTATTTTCCCCAGCCTAAAGCGTTCAATGGAGCCATCAACAACATTTTCTAAATGTCTTTGGACATTAGAGCTAGGAGCGTCTTTGTAAAATAATTTTCCAACACTAGCATTTCCAGAAATGATGTTTTTTGGTAAATAAAGAAAGATATCGTATTGCTCATTTTCTTTCAGGAAAGTTTTTCCGTCATCTATGTTTTCTATGCCTTCATCTTGACTGGATGTCAGGTGATATTTTTCCGATTGCAACAATGTATTACTTAAAACGTACGTGTCATCTAGAACTAATATTTCCAAATCTTTTTCCTCTTGTTGTCCAAGCCAAATTGCTCCAACCAAGAATCCAACCATCAGTATTGGTCCTAAAATGGTCATTAAGAGAAAAGATTTTTTCTTTACTCTAGTTGTGTATTCTCGCTTTATTATTAAACCAATCTTACCCATCTTGATTTGTGTTTTCGTTTACAACTTCTTCTTTAGAGATAGGTTCGTTTTCTACAGCTCTAATAAATATTTCATTCATATCAGGAATAACTTTATTAACGCTTTGAATTTCCACAGCATTAATAATTCCTTTAAGAAAATCATTTAATTGAGTTCCCCCTGTTAGTTTGATAGTAGCAATAGCATGATGTTCACCTAGTTGCTTGTTGTTTACCATCTCCCATCCGCCCCAGACAGCGTTGGCAAAAGCTACGCCTGTACCTTTAAATTCAATAATGTACTTTTCTTCAGAAAACTGCTCTTTAACATCAGACACTTTTCCGCCTAATATTTTTTTAGAATTATTAATGAGGGCAATGTTATCGCATATTTCCTCAACTGAACCCATGTTATGGGTAGATAAGATAATAGTTGCACCTTCATCTCTTAATTTTAGTATCTCACTTTTGACCAAGTTCGTATTTATCGGATCAAACCCACTAAAAGGTTCATCTAATATTAAAAGTTGAGGTCTATGCACAACAGTGGTAATGAACTGTATTTTCTGTGCCATTCCTTTCGATAGTTCATCTACTGTTTTATTCCACCAAGTATCAATTTCAAATTTTTTAAACCAAAGCATCAATTCTTGTTTCGCCTGTTTCTTTGGCATACCCTTTAATTGGGCTAAGTAAACAGCTTGTTCACCAATTTTCATTTTTTTGTATAAGCCTCTTTCTTCTGGAAGATAACCTATCTGGCTAACGTGCTCTCTTTGTAAAGGCTTTCCGTCAATTAGTATTTCACCTGAATCAGGTGCAGTAATTTGATTGATTATTCGAATTAAGGATGTTTTACCTGCTCCGTTAGGCCCAAGCAGGCCAAATATACTTTGTTTTGGAACCTTGATGCTGACATTGTCTAATGCTCGATGACCTGAGTATTCTTTTACAATGTTTTTCGCTTCGAAAATTGGTGTTTCACTGGTCATGTAGTAAATCTACTAAAAAAATAAAAAGGGGAGTATTAAACTCCCCTTTCAATCGTTAAGATATGTTATAAATTTTAACCAAACGGGTTTTTCATTCTGTCAAAAAAGCTTTTGGTCTTTCCTGGAGTCGGGTTAAAGTTTTCGCTTTTCTTTAATCCTTCCAAAGTTTGTCTTTCTTCTTTTGTTAATTTTTGAGGGGTCCAAACCAGTACATTAATTAATATGTCGCCTCTACCATAACCATTTAATTCTGGGATCCCTTTATTTCTTAATCGGAGAACTTTACCGCTTTGTGTTCCGGGCGCAATTTTAATTTTTGCCTTCCCATCGACTAAAGGGACTTCAACCTGAGAACCCATTGCAGCATCTATAAAGCTGATATGTAAATCGTAATGAAGATCGCTACCGTCTCTGTATAATGTTTCATGCTCTTCTTCGGTGATAACAATGATCAAATCACCAGGAACACCACCTCCAGGAGCATCGTTTCCACTCCCCTGCATATTTAATTGCATACCATCTTCTACACCGGCAGGAATGTTTATTGGAACAACAACTGGTTTCCTCTCTAATCCACTTGCATCTACACCAGTAGGTCTTTTTCCAACAGTTTGACCAGCCCCTCCACAACTTGGACAAGTTGATGCTGTTTGCATGGCTCCCAGAATTGTGTTGGTGACTCTAGTTACTTGACCAGCCCCTCCACATGTAGAACAAGAATTAAATTCAACACCTTCGGCATTCACCATTTTGTTGACTTTAATCTTTTTCTCTACACCGTTTACTATTTCCTCCAGCGTTAAAGTTAACTTAACGCGCAGATTTGAGCCTTTTCTTCTTCTAGGACCTCTACTTCTTCCTCCACCGAAACCACCGCCGCCACCTCCGAAGATATCTCCGAATTGTGAGAATATGTCATCCATGTTCATTCCACCGCCACCGCCGCCAAAACCTTGTTGCCCCATTCCAGCATGACCATATTGGTCATATTGTTGTCTTTTTTGACCATCTCCTAAAACTTCATAAGCCTCTGCAGCCTCTTTAAATTTAGCTTCTGCACTTGTGTCATCAGGGTTTTTATCTGGATGAAATTTGATTGCCATCTTTCGATAAGCTTTTTTAACCTCACCTTCAGATGCACCTTTTGAAAGTCCTAGTATGTCGTAATAATCTCTTTTACTCATGGGTTTTAGTTTCCAACAACAACTTTAGCAAATCGAATTACTTTGTCGCCTAATAAATATCCTGGCTCAATTACATCTAAAACGGTTCCTTTTTTCTTCTTAGAAGGAGCAGGAATTTGTGTTAAAGCTTCATGTTTGTCAACATCAAATACTTCTCCCAAAGAATCCATGGATTTTAATCCTTTTGTTTCTAGAGTGTGCGAAAATTTATGCTGTATCAATTTAAAACCTTCTTTTACTGCTTCGATGTCTTCACTTTTGTCATTGTTGTCAATAGCTCTTTGAAAATCATCTAAAATAGTAAGAAGATCTTTGATGATATCTTGTCCAGCAGTCTTAGTAAGCTCAATTTTTTCTTTTGCCGTTCTTCTTCTAAAATTATCAAATTCGGAATATAGACGAAGAAACTTTTCATTAGCAGCAGAAATTTCTTCTTCCTTTTGTTCTAGCTCAGAAAGTTCTGGAACTTCCTCCACTTCTTCTTTCTCAGATTTTACCTCCTCAATAGACTCTACTTCATTGTTAATTTCCTCTTGGTTTTCAACGTTTTCTTCGGTATTTTCTTTATTACTCATTCCTTGGTATTTAAGTGGAAGTCGTATTTATCAAAAACGTGCCAATTAATATGTTAAGTCAAAGTGGCAGAATATTGCCCTACTTCAATTGGATATTATGTCAGATGACAGTTTTCGTAAAGTTTTTGTCAGTTTTCGGGCATAAAAAAACCCAGCTAATTTAACTGGGTTTTAATCGTTATCAATAATTAATTGACTATAGTTTTTCAACCAATTTGTCTAATGCTTGATGCAGTCCAATTCCTTTTAAATTTTTAGCGATTATTTTTCCATTTTCATCAATTAAGAAACTCATAGGTATAGAATTTACATGATATAGCGCTGCTGCTTTGCTGTTCCAGTACAATAAATCACTAACATGATACTTCCATGTTAAACCATCTTTTGCAATTGCGCTTTTCCAAGGGGCAATACTTTTATCGAGAGAAACACTGAAGATTTCAAAACCTTTTGCGTTTTTAAACTTTGCTTTACTATACTTATTATATGCCTTTACAACATTTGGATTCTCTCTTCTACATGGAGAACACCAAGAAGCCCAAAAGTCAATCAAAACGACCTTACCACGTAAATTAGATAAACTCATTTCCTTTCCGTCAGGGCTTTTTAATTTAATATTAGGAGCAATGTCTCCAATGTTCGTACCAGTCTGCGCTGCTACAATATGAGTTTTGTTGTTTTTCCTTTTTTTCTTTTTGGGAGGCCAAGCAAAATTAGTTGCAGTTAACGCTACAAGGGCAAGAACTATAATTAATTTAAATGATTTCATTGTATTTATACTATTTAATTTGTTGAATTATAGGCGAATTACTACAATTATTATTCCAAAATATGTCGAAATATTTACGCCAAACCAGTTACTTTAAATTCTTTTAATGTCCGCACCTAAGTTGTTTAACCTTAATTCAATATCTTGATACCCTCTGTCAATTTGTTCAATGTTTTTTATTACACTTTTACCTTCAGCCGATAAAGCAGCGATTAATAAGGATACCCCGGCTCTAATGTCTGGAGATGTCATTGTGATTCCTCGAAGTGGTGATTTTCTATTCAGTCCAATTACATTCGCTCTATGCGGGTCACAAAGAATAATTTGAGCTCCCATATCGATTAATTTATCCGTAAAAAACAAGCGACTCTCAAACATTTTTTGATGTATCAAAACACTTCCTTTTGCTTGTGTTGCAACTACTAAAATGATACTTAAAAGATCAGGTGTAAACCCTGGCCACGGTGCGTCTGAAATTGTTAAAATTGAACCATCAATATATGACTCAATCTCATAACTATCTTGAGTAGGAATGTAAATGTCATCTCCTTTTCTTTCTAGTTTAATCCCTAGTTTCTTAAAAACACCAGGTATTTGCCCTAAGTTCTCATAGGAAACATCTTTAATCGTAATTTCTGATTGCGTCATTGCTGCTAAACCTATAAAACTACCTATTTCAATCATGTCAGGAAGAATTCGATGTTCACATCCCCCCAGTTTTTCAACCCCCTCAATGTTTAACATATTAGAGCCTAAACCGCTAATATTTGCACCCATGCTATTTAGCATTTTACAGAGTTGTTGAATATATGGTTCGCAAGCTGCGTTATATATTGTGGTTTTTCCTTCAGCCAACACAGCAGCCATAATAATATTTGCTGTTCCTGTTACAGAAGCCTCATCAAGAAGCATATAACAGCCTTTTAACCTTTTCGCTTCGGCTTTATAGAAGTTTGTTTTAGCGTCGTAATTGAAATTAGCGCCAAGTTTTTCAAATCCAATGAAATGTGTATCAATTCTTCTTCTTCCAATTTTGTCACCGCCTGGCTTGGGGATGTACCCTTTTCCAAATCTAGCCAATAAAGGGCCGACAACCATTATAGATCCTCTCAGGCCTCCTCCTTTTTCTTTGAACTCTTCCGTCATCATGAAGTCAACATCTACTTCATCGGATTGAAAACTGTACTTTCCTTTATCTAGTTTTTCAACCTTTACGCCTAATGCTTGTAATAAATTGATTAATTTATTTACATCAATAATATCAGGGACGTTGTCTATGATAACCTTTTCAGGGGTTAATAACACAGCGTTTATTACTTGTAATGCTTCGTTTTTAGCTCCCTGAGGAATTAACTCTCCTTTTAACTTATTACCTCCATGAATTTCAAAAGCTCCCATTCTTCAACTTCGTTTTATCTCTTATTTCTTTTATGATTCTTCTGTTTCCCTTTGCTATTATTGTTTGACCTATTGTTGTTAGATCGCTTAGTGTTTAAAACAGTAATGTCTTTTGGAACAGAGTTACTTCTCATTAACTTCAATATATCAGCTGTATCTTGAAGTTCGGAGGCATCAACAGTAAGTTTCCCTCCAGACAATTCTTCTAGCTGTTTTACAATTGTGTTGTCGTTAACCGTGTCTCTATTCCAAAGTAAATAGGATGTTTTTAAAAGATTTGCAACACGAAGCGTTAAATATGTTTTCTCGTCTCCTTCAGGATATGCCACTGCAGCAGTAATCATCTCTTCGAGAACTTTGCCGTAGTGTCCGTACTTAATTTTTTTACGTGGATATTCTACCCTTTCAGGTTTGGAGTTAAAAGACTCTTTACTTGGTATTGGATATGGAGAATCAACATCTAATTTGAAATCAGCCATTATGAATAAATGTGCCCAAAGTTTATGCGTAAAATCTTCTATATCTCTCAGTTGAGGCTTTAGCTGCCCCATAACTTTGATAATAGCTTGCGCACATTTATTTCTTTCTTCTTTGTCTGCAATTGAAATGCAGTGATGAATCATGTTTTGAACGTTTCTTCCATATTCAGGAATAATCATTTTTTCACGACTGGTGTTGTAATCTAATTCTAATGTTTCTAACATGGTTTGCGTTAATGTCCTTTTGTTCTAATTGATTCCTATAGGTAATAAAATGGAACAATTATAGATTTCCTTATACTTGATGATTCCAAAAGTAGTAATAATTATTATTAAATCCCCAAAAGAGGGAGGTGATTCGATATAGAATGCTGATTTTATATGCGATTCATGAAATTAGTCATTAAAACCATTTTTCAATTCAGTTACGGAAATTCCATTAACTTTTATCCGATTACATTGAGTTTAGCATATTTGAGTAAAAGTTGTTTCTGCCCTTTCTCAGGAAAGAAAACAGTTGCTTTAACATTTGGAGGAGTGCCTTCAATGTTTATTACTTTTCCTTTTCCAAACCTTTCATGCGACACTTTTGCTCCAACTACAATTCTTTTTACATCTACTTCCAGCCCTTCTTTATTTTCAATGCTTTCAATACGCTTTAGGTTTTTCTTATTGTATGTGCTGGAAGTGGTTATTTTAGGTATGGATTTCTTCGTTTTAGAGGCATTAGTTGCTTTTTTTGAACTAAATCCAGTCATGTTGTTTGATGGCATTCCAAATGGTAACTCATTTTTTTCTTCATTTCTTGAAAATACACGTTCCATGTCAAGAAACTTACTGTCGACCTCTTCAATAAAACGACTCATTTCACATTGAACTAATTGTCCCCATCTGTATCGGCTTGTGGCAAATGATAAAGTTGCTTTTTTTTCAGCTCGCGTTATTGCAACATAAAATAACCTTCTTTCTTCTTCCAGCTCTGAACGGGTGTTTAGTGCCATTTGAGATGGGAATAAGTTTTCTTCCATCCCCACAACGTAAACATATTGGAATTCAAGCCCTTTTGCAGCGTGAACAGTCATTAGGCTTACTTTGTTTTTATCATCAGGATCGTCATTGTCCGCATCTGTAAGAAGGGCTACGTCAATAAGGAAATCAGGAAGTGTAATAATGTGTTCTTCACTTGTTTTCTGCGTTTCAACAAACCCTTTGATACCATTTAATAACTCCTGAATATTATCATATTTAGCTACTCCTTCGGGGGTTTTGTCCGTGTAATGTTCCTTTAGTATTCCACTGTTTACTGCAATGTCGTTACACAAATCAAATGCAGATTCTGAGGAAAGTTTAGTAGCGAAACTTTTTATCATATTGACAAATTTTCCTATTTTATTTTGAGTACCTGCATTTAGCTTTAATCCATTTTGAACAGGGTTTCCCAACACTTCCCAAAGGCTTTTATCATTTTCACTAGCACAAATTCTAGCTTTGTCGATGGTTGTTCCGCCGATTCCTCTTTTCGGGTAGTTAATTACTCTTTTGAGGGCTTCCTCATCATTGTGGTTAGCAGTTAATCGGAAGTAAGCTAAAGTGTCTTTTATTTCTTTTCGTTGATAAAAAGATAATCCTCCATAGATTCGATAGGGTATGTTAAGTTTTCTTAATGATTCTTCAAATGAACGAGACTGAGCGTTTGTTCTGTACAATATTGCGAAATCAGAGTTTAAAGCTTGTTCGTTGTTTTTAACATCAAAAATATCGTTTGAGATTAATTTCCCTTCTTCGTTATCCGAATAGGTTTTTAATACCTTAATTTTTTCACCTTCACCGTTAGAAGTCCAAACATTTTTCTTTATCTGATTCTTGTTATTTGAGATTATACTATTGGCAGCATCTACAATTATTTTGGTGGATCGATAGTTTTGCTCCAATTTGTATAAGCTATAATCAGGGTAATCCTTTTTAAAATTTAATATATTTTGAATATTGGCCCCCCTGAAAGCATAGATACTTTGAGCATCATCTCCAACCACACATATGTTTTCATGTCTTGCTGCTAATCTTTTTACAATTAGATATTGCGAGTAATTAGTATCTTGGTACTCGTCCACCAAAATGTATTTGAATTTCTCTTGATATTTTAATAAAACATCTGGATTATTTTTTAGTAAAACATTTGTTTTAAAAAGAAGATCATCAAAATCCATTGCATGTGCTTTGAAACATCTTTTTTCATATTCTATGTATACTTCATGCAATCTTGGTCTTCCTGTAGATCTGTCATCAGCCATAATTCCAGTGTCATCCATATAAGCACGAGCCGAAATAAGGTTGTTTTTTGCCGATGAGATTCTAGAATATACAATGCCTGGTTTATAAAGCTTATCGTCTAAACCAAGTTCTTTAACGATTGTTCTGATTAAGCTTTTTGTATCTTGCGTGTCATATATGGTGAAATTACTAGGGTATCCAATCTTTTCACTTTCAACTCTTAGTATTCTTGCAAAAATAGCGTGGAATGTTCCCATCCAGATGCTCCTACCTCCATCAGTACCAATAATTGTGGAAATACGTTCTTTCATTTCCTTGGCAGCTTTATTCGTAAAAGTAAGCGCCAGAATATTAAAAGGATCAACTCCATTGTCTATTAAATGAGCTATACGATAGGTTAATACCCTCGTTTTTCCAGATCCTGCACCAGCGATAACCATTAATGGCCCTTGTAAATGCGTGGTGGCAACTCTCTGTGCCTCATTCAATTCTTTCAAATACTCCATGAGTACAAAGGTAATAAAATGATAGGTTTGAATTAAACAAAACCAAACAGAATCAATATTTTTTCTACAAATAGCCATTATTAGCACCTGAATTCGATTGCAGTACTGTTAATATTTCTATTTTTATCCCATGAGTGCGAAAAGTCAGAAAAAGAAGACCAATCAAAATTCGAAATCAAAAAGACCTTGGTTTCCAATTGTGTTGTTGATTGTTGCAGTTTTTTTGTACTATGGAAACACAATCAACAATGGGTTTTCGCTCGATGATGATTTAGTGACTACAACTGATAATAGTGTGCATGATAGAGTTGAAAGAGGAATATCTGGTATTCCAGAGATTTTTAAAACTCATTATGTTGACAATCAAAAGCAAAAGTATGAATACAGACCTATTGTTACTTCTAGTTTTGCATTGCAGCACCAGTTTTTTGGAAGTAAATCATTAGAGAAACAAGCTTCTATAAGTCATTTAATAAGTGTAATGTTATATGCGCTATTAGTTATTTTAATCTATTTATTGATTTTTAAATTATTTCCTGAAAAGGGATGGCTTTTTCCTTTTCTAGTAGCAGCACTGTTTCTAATTCATCCAATTCATTCTGAGGTGGTTAATAACATAAAGTGCAGGGATGAACTTTTTGCAATGATATTTGGCTTGTTAGCATTGTTTTCGTTCCTTAAGTATGCTGATTCTGATTATAAGAAAGTGTGGTATGTTGTTTTAGGTGTACTAGCTATTGTGGCAAGTATTCTCTCTAAAAAAGTAGGTGTTACTTTTGTCGTTTTGGTCCCACTTTCATTATTCTATTTTAGAGATATTAAATTGAAAAAAATATTATTATTTGTTGGGTTTATTTTCGTCGGAGTGTTCATTGTTTCTTTACTTAAAAAAGGGGGTATTGAAAATGGTGTAATGCGTGAGAATATGTATTTTGAAAATCCACTTTACTTTTCTGAATCCATTATGGATAGGATCCCCATGTTTTTTTACAGCATTATGTTTTATGTGAAAATGTTGCTGGTTCCAGCGCCATTAGTTTATTATTATGGGTATGATCAGATAGAAATAGTTGGTTGGGAGAATCCGTTTGTTTGGTTGGGTATGGTGACCGTATTGTCGGGAGTATTTTTTGCAATAAAGAGGTTGAAGAAAAAGGAGATGTGGGCATTTGGCTTTTTGTTTTTTATGTTTGGTGTTGGGGGAGGAGCAAACCTGATTTTTCCTGTGGTTGGAATCGTAGCAGAAAGGTTTGTGTTTGTAGGTTCATTAGGATTGATTTTTATGGCTGTTTACTACGGCTATTCTGTTTATGAGAACAATAAAAAGAAATTGACTAAAAGAGTTTTTCATGGATTAGGGATTGTAATCGTTGTTTTAAGTTTTTTACAAATAGTTGCTAGAAACCAGGATTGGGATAGCCGTTTTTCACTATATAAAAATGATATAAAGAATCTTTCTAATTCAGCTAAAGCTCATAGCTTGTTAGGTACGGAATATATTGGGGTAGCCGATTCTGTGGTTAAGTTACCAAATACTCCGTACGGAGTGTATATTAGTTATGTTGATTCTGCAATAGTTGAATTTGAAACCTGTGTTAAAATATTTGATGGTTATTATAACTCAGCGAATAATGCGGGAGCTTTATATTTTGGTCGAAAAAAGGATCATTATAAAGCAAAACCATACTTTTTAAAAGCACTTGAATACAAGCCTGATTATGTTGAGGCACTTTTTAATTATGGTAATTGTTTGGAAAATGATTTGAAAGGGATAGAGGAATTACAAAGGATACTTGAGCCAATTAAAACGGATTCAATTGATAAGTTGAAATTGGAGTCAAGTGAGACATACGAAAAAGAAATTAGGGCTGCATTTGCTGCTTCTGGAATTAAGTTAGAACTAAACCTTGTCTTGAGTAGATTAAATTTTAATAACGGTAATTGGAATAATTATGCATTAAACCAGATTAGTACTAATTTGAATACCTATTTGAATATAGAAAATGGGATATTGAAAAAAGGGTATAACGAACCTGATTATATTGGTTTTACCACCAACCAGTTAAATAAAGCTGTCAACGGAGATGTAAAGGTGAATTTGCAGCAGTTGGTTGCAGCTTCGGATAATTATTTTAAAGAGATTATTAACCAAAATTTGGAAGAATCATCCTTGACAAATCCGTTATATAAAGAATCGCTAAAGTATAACCTGGAAAAGATAAAAGTTAACGTACAAGATTCTGCGGTTGCTTGTTGGACTTTGGCCTTGGATGCCAATAAGAGCTATTACCTTGCATACAAATCATTAATGAATTTACACCTTAGAAATAAAAATTATGATGAATTAATTATCGTTTGTGAAAAAGCTATTTCTGAAGGAAAGTTTGATGATAATACAGAGTTTTATGTAACCATCGGAAACATTTATAATAACCAAATGGAATATTCGAAAGCTATTATTTATATGGATAAAACACTGCAAGAATTGGATCGAGTTTATGCAAAGCTATATGCGAATGAGCGATTGGAATTAAATAAAAAGCAATCCGTTCTGCGCGATATCATAAATAGGAAAAAACAAGTTTATGGTTTTATTTCCAAAATTTATTACGATTCAGGAAACCAAGTAAAAGCTGTTGAGTATAAAAAATTATCTGAACAAGTTCTCTAAGAAAATTTATTATCGGTTAGTGTTTGTAAGTGTTCATGAAGCGGATGCTTTGGGTTGTTTTCGATTCCTTCAACAAACTTTTTCATCGTGGTAATTAATAAAGGTTCGTCTTCATCGTAAACATCCCCTTGTAAAAATTTAAGAACATCAATTCGGTATTCGGGTTTGTTTACGAAGTAGGTAAACATTACATTTAATCTATAATATAGCGTAATGAAGTCGTGCCAATTTTTACTTCCTCTAGAAACTATTTTCTCATATTCGGTAAATTCCTCTACAGCAAAACTATTTTTTTGAAGAGCTTTCAGAATGTCTTTTGCAGCAAACCTAGAACTTTGAATTGCGATGTTGATACCACTTGAGAAAATAGGGTCAACAAATCTTGATGCATCGCCAATTAATAGCATACGATCATCTGTTAACTTTTTCATGGAATAACTATAATCACCTTCAACTTTGAATTCATTTATTTGAGATGCAGCTTTTAGTTTCTCATAGAATTCAGGCCGGGATTCTATCATATCCCAGAAAAATTTATCAATGTCACTTTTCCCTTTAATGAAGTGTTCTTTTTGCGCCACTAGGCCAATGCTTGTTGTGTTTTTATCAATGGGTATTTGCCAAACCCAGCTGTTTGATATAGGCAAAAAGTGAATTGCGGTATTATCATTTTCCTTATCTGATCTTTCAACCCCTTTGAACCAAGTGTGAACTGCATATTGGTTGAAGTTTGGGTCAGGGACTTTCCATTTTAGTTTAGTTCCGATAAAGGTGCTTCTTCCGCTAGCATCAATAATTAATTTAGACTGAATTAAGTGGTTTGTGCCTTCAGTGTCTCTAATTTTTGTTTCTACACAATTTTCTTGAATATCAATTCCGGTAACTTGATGACCTTCAAAAACGTTACAACCTAGTTCTTTTGAATGATCTAATAGAATGTTATCAAAGGTTGCTCTATCAACATGGTATGAATAGTTCAGGTTAACACCTTCATGTTGTCGTTCTTTAAACTGAATATCTAATTGATAATTTTCATCCAAGTCTTCAAAATCATGGCCGAAGACTTTATTGCTTTTTTCAGACGTCCAAATGGCCCCATACTTTCTTTCGAATCCAGCTTCTTCCAATTTTGAATGAAGGTTAAGTTCTTTAAATACTAAATTGACTGACGGGACAAGTGATTCTCCGACATGAGGTCTTGGGAAAATTTCTTTTTCAAAGATAGCGCAACTTACTCCTTCTTTGGCAAGGTATGATCCTAATGTTGAACCAGCTGGTCCACCTCCAATTATTACAACGTCGTAAGAATCTTTCATAATCATGATTTTAACATTGGATAAATTTCATCTATTGTATATCTCTTTCCAGAAGATTTATTAGCCGGATTTTCAATAACCATATGTAAATATCTAGCAAGTTGTTTAGGTTCTTTCAAGAACTCAATGAATTCACTGTATTTTTTGTGTTCATTAAAAAAGTCTCCTCCCATTAAAAAATGAAGCATTGAAAATGCAATTAAATGCTTAGTATATGATTTGTCTTTTGATGAGACTTCTTTCCCAATCTCTGCCAGGTTAATGAAGCTTGGGTCATAAAAATTATAAATAAATTTTTCCACCAAATTAAAAGCTCCTTTATATTGACTATAAGCATTTTGCAATTCTTCTAAACCTGTTTTTTTATCTTTAGTCAAATAAGTTATTATAGCGCTTGATGTGATCTTGGACGAATTTAAGGCTAAATATACACCTGTTGCAAAAATTGGGTCTAAGAAACCAGCAGAATCCCCTACAAGGGCGTAGTTATGTCCAAATTTTTGATCTACTGTATAACTATAGTCACCAACAACTAGTAAATCATTAACAGGTTTTGCTCCATCTAGGATTTTTTTAATAAATGGAGATAACAAGATTTCTTCTTCGTAGAACTCTTCTTTCCAGTTATCCGATTTATATTTTTCTCTATTGCTTTTTAGGTAGTCATTATTGATAATCAATCCGAGGCTTACTCTGTTTTCATCCACTGGTTGAATTCCTATCCATCCTTTTTTATGCCCGTCTAAATAGAGTATTTGTAATACACCTTCTTTGAAATCTTCCCTGTTAGTTTGACAGTCCCAATGTCTTAAGAAAGCAGTTCTTTGTAACTCTTTGTGCTTACTTTTTGTTCGCATTTTGTTCGCTAAGAACGTGTCTTGGCCTGTCGCATCAATCAAGAAAGACGCTTCAGTTTGTTTTTTTTTGCCATTGTTCTCACATGTAACAAAAGCTTTGGAGGGATTCGTTAAATCTATGTTCGTTACTTTGTGATTCTCGAAAACCTCTACACCAAGTTCTTTTGCTTTGTCGAGTAGCTGTTTGTCAAATTTTTCTCTAAGAACATGAAAAGAAAGTTGGTTTGGTCCCTTTAGTACATTGTTAAAGTAATAAGTTGTGGAGCTAGAACCAGAACTGTTCGTAAACCTTACCCCGGGCTTTCTTACTGTAGTTTTTATTAAGGTATCAAGAACACCAAGGTCTTCAAAGAGCTCATAGCAAAATGGAACAAGTGATTCTCCTACATGCGGTCTAGGGAATGTTTCTTTCTCAAAAATGGCGATACTTAATCCCGCTTTTTTTAAGTGAATGCCTGCAGATGCTCCTGCTGGTCCTCCGCCAATGATGATGACATCAAAATTATTATGTTCATTTAATCCCATTCCAGCGTGCAATTATGTTTTTATGGATTTCAGAAGTGCCAGAGTATATTTTACTTGCAAATGCATCTCTTAAATTTCTTTCAATACCATATTCTTCCATATATCCATTGCCTCCATGAATTCCCATTGCCATTTCACAAACCTTCACATAAGTTTCACTTACAAATAATTTACACATGGATGCCTTTTCGTTGATGTTCCTTTCTATACCTAATTGGTCTGCTGCATCATTCACCATTAGTCGAGCAGCATGGATCATTGTTTTCATTTCTGCAATTTTATGAGATATTGATTGGTACTTTCCAATAGCGATTCCTCCTTGTTCTCTTGTTTTGGAATATTTCAGAGTCGTTTCAAAAAGTCGCTGCATTGACCCTACGTGACAGGCGCTAAGTCCAATTCTTTCCCAATCCATTGCAGTATTAAATATACTGGCGCCACTTCCTTCTTTTCCAATTAATTGTGATTTGTGTACAACCGAATTTTCCATCACAAGCTCTCCAATAGAACATGTTTTTAGTCCCATTTTGGTAAAAGTTTGTCCCAATGCATATTGTTCCTTGTTAAGAAGAAACAAAGACACACCACCGTGAACTCCTTTTTCTTTATCTGTGATAACATAGACTAATGCGCATCCAGATTCCTTTATATTGCTACAAAATGTTTTTACACCGCTTAAAATATATTCATCTCCATTTTTTATTGCCTTCGATTTCATGGAAAAAACATCAGAACCAGCTTCAGTTTCTGTAATTGCATTAGCGCAAACGAGGTTTCCGTTCAATAAATTATCTAAGTAAAGCGTCTTCAAATTGTCATCAGCATAAAGTGAGACAGGTATTACCGATGCAAGTAAATGAGCTCCTATCGAGAAGGATAAACCATTGTCTTCAGAAGCATATCCTAAAGCTTCCATTGCCTTGCATAGTGAGCGTCCGTTTATGGTAGTTTTGTCTTGAATTTCAAGTGCATGGAAGACTTCTGACATTATTTTTTTCCAGGCTTGTAAAGGGAAAGTTTCTTTAGAATAGAATTCAGTAACGTTATAATTGACTGAATTTCTAACTAAATTTATGATGCTATTTTGAAAATCATCCATTTGCATTAAAGATATGGTTTAATTGATTATAATTTACTTTTCCATTTGTAGATACTGGCATATTTTTAATGTGAATGAATTGATCAGGAATCATGTATTGTGGTAGATAACGGTTGCAATGAATAGAAAGGTCAATGGGACTTAATTTTATCCCATTATAGTATATGATTATTGTGTTGCTTGTTGAAGTTTCAACAACTATTGCAGCTGCTCCTTCAATTTTTTCATGTTTACAAAGAGTTGCTTCAAGTTCGTCTAATTCAATTCGAAATCCTCTACGTTTAATCATACGGTCTATTCTACCTTTGTAAATGTATCCATCATTGGTTTCTGAAACAATATCTCCTGTTTTAAACCAAATAGTATCGCGTTCAAAAGACATTTTTTCTTTGGTTTCAATAGGGTTATTGTGATATTCAATCATTACCGAATCTCCCGATACATACAGTTCGCTATTACAAACTTTTGTTTTAATATACGGGCAGTTTATTCCAATTGGGTAAGGAGTAGACCTATTTAATTCAATCGACTTTGGAAGTCTGTAATAAGTGCAAACATTTGTTTCCGTAGGTCCATATAAGTTATAATAAACAGTATTCCACTTTTGCCGAACTTTGTTTAAATTAGTAATTGGAAAGACTTCTCCAGCAAATAAGACTAATCTGGGAGAATAGTCTGAGGCAATTTTTCCATACTGATGCAATAGAGTGAAAACTGTGGGTGTTGCGTACCATATGGTGGGTGCAATTTCGGTTGTATATTTCCCTAGTAACCTTAGGTTCTTGGAAAGTTTAGAATCGATTAACCACACGGTTGCTCCATTCGTTAAGGTAGAAAATATGTCAAAAATAGATAAGTCAAAATGTAATGGAGCAAAAGAGGTTAAAGTGTCTTTATTTGATAAATTGAATTCATTGCTGGTCCAATTCACAAATGCTAACATTCCTTTAGATGAACATACTACTCCTTTTGGAATTCCTGTAGAGCCTGATGTGTACAGTATACATGAAGCATCATCAGGGGTTGGGTTGTTTTCTAAATGAAAGATGTTAAAGGATAAATTTGGATTGACTATAGCGTTAGCCTTTGATATTTCTAAGATGTTTTTTATTCTTTGATCAGGTGTGTCAATATCCACTGGTATGTAAATGATCCCCATAGAAACGCAGGCTAAGAGGTGGCATAAAGTGTCGAAAGTTTTGTCAACATGCAGTATTATAGTATTTCCTTTTGAAAGTCCTTCTTTAATGAAGCCATGTTTTATTCTTTCGATTTCAACATAAAGTGAGGAATAACTGTATTTATTCAATTCACTATCAATTACAGCCACTTCGTGGTTGTTGTTGAATATGTGTTTAAATACAGCAGTTGAAAAATCCATTTTAGCTACTTTTCTTTGCTTCTACAAGACTTGCAATTTTATCAATAGTGTCAAACAAGTCCTTGTCTAATTCATGTGGTTCAAATTCAATTGAAAATTCTTTTTCCAACACATCAACCAATTGTAAAATGGAGATTGAATCTAAAACGCCACTTGACAATAAGGCTAAATCATATGTCAATTCATCCGGATTTTCAACCTCTATAAATTCAGCTAACAATATTTCTTTTATTTTTTCTTTCATAGTTTAGTATGTTTTAATCAAAAACGATTACCTCGTTTATCTTTTGAAGCAGTTTATTACCAATAATTTGATGACCTTTTTTATTCGGATGTAAATCCCATTTTGCAATTTTTAAGTTTTCTTGCTTGTAGCCATCAAATACATTTTTTCCGGAAATAATTTTGAATCCAGCGTTTCTTGCTAATAGTTCAATTTCAATTTCATGGTCTTCAATCCTGTTTGTTCCTAATGCTGGAAAATAAAACCAAATCGGTGTAGCGCCATTTTTCCGACACTCATTTGCTATTATTTCATATCCCCATTTAACTATGGACCCCATGTATGGTTTTAACCTGTTTGAAATTTCAAGACGACACATACCTTTTTTAGCACCTGACTTTATTTCTATTTCCTTTAAAAAGTCAATTTCTAAATCTTCACCAGCCATTATAAGCTTTGTTAATTTTCTATTTATTCGGTAGAATTCTTCGGTGTGTGCTGTATAGATTACTGCATCCGGTTCGAATTTGAAAACTTTTTCACGGGTATTGATTACATTATGTGGGACATGATATCCACTAGCGCTAAAGTTAAGAATTTCTATGTTTTTGTTGTATGTATTGTTAAGGGAGTCCTCAACGTATGATTCATATGTGTCTCCATCTTCAACTCCAGACCCCATCTCTACAGACCCACCTAATAGTGCAATGCGATAAGTGTTTTCGGGCTTCTTGAGTGCGTATTCTTTATCTCTCATACCCCATTGATTGGTTGTGAGCGTCGCTCCTTTAAATTGAACTTTTGAATTTGGAATTAATTTATACCTAAATGGCTTCGTAATATCATCAATTGCATTGTTTTTGATTTCCCAATCTCTAGGTTTGTCCAATTCAGCTTGCCATAATTCTATTGAAATATGATCTGAATTTAAGAGGGTTTGATAATAGCCACGCTCCATAGATTCTCTGTCATTAGAATTTAGCCTACTTATATGCAGTGAATTGATTGCTTCTAAGTTTAAGGAATTATTAATTGAGGGGAAACTAATAGCTAATAGTAGGGCAATGAAAATCAGGTTAAATTTTTCAATACTTTGATTATAAACTTTTACAAGTTTTCCCAAAGCCCCTTTTTTAAATGAATAGTTTATTGGAATAATTATTAATATAAATGAAACGAAACCAGCTAGAACTATTAGCCATTGAGTTATTGTACCTTTTAAGAAGAAGGTAAGTAAGTATATCCACTCGGTAATTGAAGCACTTGACCAAAGCATCCATAACATACACATCGTTAGAAACACGCCAATTGTTCTTAAAATCAATAGGAATGACTTTTTAAAGTCCCAAGTCTTTGCTTTGTCTAATGATTTTTGTTTGTTGTATTTTTCTTGGTACTTAGAATTTAAAACTAAAATGAATCCAAAGGTCATCCAGAACAATAAGTCATTTAATTTAATTGGATAAGGGCCTCGGATCCATACCCACTGGAAGGCATGCATAATCCAGTTAATGAAAAACACTATTATTATGGAGATAGCAATGGTGTGTTTTTTATTGACTTTCCTTACCCTAAAATAGATTGGGTAATAAAAAATTTTCATCATAAATTCTCTCCAATATTTATTTACTCTTCTCCATAAATCATTGAAGTTATTAGCGAAGAAATAATTGTCAAATATCTCAGGTAAATCAAATCCAAAAAGGCCTAAAATTCCTAACGCTAAATGGTACATTCCAGAAAGTCGCAGAATTAATGAGTAAGAGGAAATTAAAAATAATAGAATCATATATAGCCCATCAATGTCATTTAGAGTGGGTATGACATTATAGTAGATATATCGATAAACAATAAGGTGTACAATTCCTCGAAATATTTTTTTAATAGCATTGTTATAGACGGTGATTTCACTTTTGTGATAGTATGTGTTTTTAAAATTATCAAAGTCGATTGTTGGGAATAATGGAAATGAAATATTTGGCAACATAAAAAAGTAAGCAATACTGTCCCAAAAATCAGGGTTTTTCTTGGCATGTTGAAGATGTTTTAAATAAATGAGTAGCCGAAGCATAAACATTGATCCGATAAATGCCAATATCACTGATATTTCATGAATAATCAATATTCTTGCTCGAAATAAAAACAATACTGCCACAGCAAGGAATACTAAAAAAAGACGGAGATAATAATTGATTGGAAGATTACACAAAGCAATGAGCGCAAGTCCAATTCCGATTAAAGTAAGCCCTGCTGAAATTCCAACAATTAGACAAATAGCAACAAAAGTTAGTGAAGTGAAAAAGGGTAGTTTTAGTTGTTTTGGTAGCCAATAATGAACCATAAACCCTATCCCGATTATAGGGACAAGTTTTATAAGGTAGGTGTCAACCTGAATGTTGAACCGAACAATAATAAATAAAAGAGCAGCTAGTTGCAGTGAAATAAATAAGAAATTCAAAATAGAGTTTCTAAGGTTGTTATCTGCCTTTGTAGCTAAATTATCTTGAGGTAAATTGGTCAAATTATTTGTGTTTTTAAGTAGTGCTAATGTAGTAAAAAAAAGAGTTTTTGTGTAAATGCGCTATTGATTTAAATTGTATATTGCGTATCAAGATTTTAGTCTGTAAAGCAATCCGATTATATTCTATAATAATAGGATTTTAATCATGTTTGATGATGGTAAAAAAAAACTTTAAATGAGCTATTTAAAAAGTGAAATAAGCTATTGCCTTTCAAGTGAGAAGATTTCCAATGAAGAGTTGTCATCGCGTTTTCCAGATGCAAGTGGAGTTGAAATTTTTAAAAAAACAGGAATTTCAATTAGGTATCAAACAATGGGGGAAGTTGTAGCTTCTGATCTAGGACTAGCAGCAGCAAAAAAACTCTTTAGGGAAAATAATATTGATACAAGCAAGATAGACTATGTGATATACGTATCATCTTGTTTGGATTATAAATGCCCAACAACCGCTTGTATTATCCAACATGAACTCGGGTTAAATAAGGGAATTGGAGCCATTGATATTCTTCATGGTTGTACAGGCTATATTTATGGGCTGAGTAGTGCAAAGGGATTAATAGCAACAGGTCAGGCAGAAAATGTGCTTTTAATCACCGCCGACTCGGTTACAAAAATGGTCCATCCAGATGACCTTGAGCTTTTGTCTATTTTTAGTGATGCTGGGGCTGCCTGCTTAATTTCAAAAGATCAATTAGGCTTATCCGCAGAGATTGGAAGTTTCACTTTTGGAACCGATGGTGGGGGTGAAAATAACATTAAAATTTCCCGGTCGGGCATGAAAAACCCGACAGATGCCAAATGGTTTGAGAAGCACAAAGATGTTCCATCTGGAATGAAATGGGGTCATTTAACGATGAATGGTTCTCAGATATTTATCTTTGCCATTAGGAGAATTCCTAATTTGGTCGATGAAATTTTAAAAAAGGAAAACCTATCAAAAGATGATATTGATTTGTTTATATTTCATCAGGCAAATGGAGTAATGTTGGATTTTTTAAGAAGTAAGCTGAAAATACCGAAAAAAAAGTTTTACTTTAACATTGCAAATAAAGGGAATACAGTGTCAGCGTCAATTCCCATTGCACTGAAAGATGCGTTTGATGAAGGATTGATTAAAAGAGGAAATAAGGTTTTGCTTGTTGGTTTTGGGATTGGCTACTCATGGGGCGGTACCGTTATAAAATATTGAGTATGGATATTGAGGATTTTTTAGAGAAAATAAAAGCAGAATTTGTTGAAGACTACGATCTTGGCTCATTAGGAGCAGATGACAATATTAAAAATATGGATTGGTGGAGTTCGATGCATGCATTAGTAATTATTGCGTTAATAGATGCAGAGTATGACATCATGTTGGAGCCTTCAGAAATGAGAAACGCATCTACAGTAAGGGAGTTGTTTTTAATAGTAAAGAATAAGAAAGGCTAGAATGGCTTTCATGAATATATCTGGATGGAAAATTTCAGGAGTTGCAGCAGCAGTTCCTCGGAATGTGGAAGAGAACTCAGATTATGAACATTTATCAAGTATAGAAAGGAAGTTTCTAATCAAAACTACTGGAATTGAAAGAAGAAGAGTCGCACCTAAAAATATAGTTACTTCTGATTTATGTGAAGTAGCAGCAAATGCCTTATTGGATAAATTGAAGTGGGAACGGGAAGATGTAGATTTAATAATTTTCGTTAGTCAATCTCCTGATTATTATTTGCCTGCAACCTCAATAATTCTTCAAAACAAATTAAAATTATCAAGTAATTGTTTGGCATTTGATATAGGATTAGGATGTTCAGGATATGTCTACGGACTTTCCGTTATTGCGAGTATGATTTCCGCGGGTCATTTGAAAAAGGCATTGTTGCTGGTTGGAGATGTTTCTTCTTCTACGGTTTCATATACTGATAAAAGCACCTATCCTTTGTTTGGGGATGCTGGTACAGCAACTGCTATCGAATATGATGAACATGCAACTGCTCACTTTAATTTGAAAAGTGATGGTGCAGGACACGAGGCAATAATAATTAGAGATGGCGCTTTGAGAAATATGGTTACCAAAGATTCTTTTGAGGTAAAGCAGGTCAGTGAAGGGATATCAAGGTGTGCATTAGATCTAGAACTAGATGGGCTTGAAGTTTATGATTTTTCCGTTAAACGGGTACCAGTTATGATCAAAGAATTGTTAGATTCAATTGACCGTACAGCGCAGAATTATGATTATTTTGTCATGCATCAGGCTAACAAGATTATGAATGAGACCATTAGGAAAAAAATAGGTTTTTCTGCCGATCAAACTCCTTATTCACTCAAAAATTATGGAAACACAAGCTCTGCTTCTATACCGCTTACAATTTGTTCTGAGTTGAACAATAGTTTAAAAGTTGGTAAAAATAGAATGCTTTTAAGTGGTTTTGGTGTTGGGTTATCGTGGGGGGCTGTGGACTTGGAATTGAATAACTGTATTTGCTTACCAATAATTGAAGTGTAATGAGTTTTTTAGGGTTAACAGACAAAAATATATTGGTAACTGGAGCTTCATCAGGGATTGGAAAGGAGACATGTAAAATATTGGCTTCATTTGGAGCAAAGTTATTTATTGCGGGTCGAGATAAACAAAGGTTAACAGAGGTTAAGGAAGCGAATGAAGAAGTTCAAAATATTTTTGTAGGTGATTTGCTCGATGAGTCATACCTTTCTAAAATGATAGAAGAACTTCCAAATTTGGACGGTGTTGTGAATTGTGCAGGAATTATATATCCATTTCCAGTAAAATTTTTAGCTCAAAAACATATTGACGAAGTGTTCAAAATTAATTTTGATGCTCAAGTTTTATTGAACTCAAAATTATTTCGAGTAAATAAAATAAATAAAGGAGCATCGATTGTATTTGTTTCATCAGTTTCTAGTCAATTTCCCTATAATGGAGGTGCTTTGTATACAAGTTCAAAAGCTGCTTTAGAAGCATACTCAAGATCAATAGCGCTTGAATATGCCAAAAACAAAATTCGTTCTAATTGTGTTTCTCCTGGGTTGGTGAAAACTAATATATTTGAAAAAACGAAAGAAGCTTCTGATAAAGATGAACTAGAAAAGTACGAAAAACATTACCCATTAGGGTTTGGCGATCCACAAGATGTGGCGAATGCAATTGCATTTTTATTATCAGAAAGATCAAGATGGATTACAGGCCAAAATTTAATACTCGACGGAGGTTTAACACTTGGTTCTAAATGAATTTAAATTTGAAGACACCTGAGATTGAATATTCGGTTATTGTGCCTGTTTTTAATGGTGAGAAGTCAATTGTGGAATTGAACAGCCGTTTATTGGAGTTTTTTAAACAAAAAAAACTTTCGTTTGAGATTATTTATGTAGATGATTATTCTTTAGATGACTCATGGAATACATTGCTTGAGATCAAGAAGTTAAATGAAGGTTGTGTTAAAATAATTCGTTTTGCAAAAAACTTTGGACAGCATAAGGCAACAATATGTGGAATAGAACACTCTTTGGGTCAATTTGTAATAACAATTGATGATGACCTTGAAAAGCTTCCTGAAGATATTGCGTTTTTAATTGAATCTCAGAACAAAACAAATGCACAGTTAACGTATGGAATGTATCCAGATGATAAAACGCAGAGCATAAGAAAAATATTAACCCGATTTTACAAACTGTTATCTAAAGTAGAAGGAAAGGAAAAAGGAAAAGGGTCAAGTTTTAGATTAATTACAAGGGATCTTGCTGATAAAATTAAATCTCATAATAGCAGTTTTTTGTTTTTGGATGAGATTTTCTTATGGTATATTCCTCATGGTGAGTACGTGCCTTTAAATAAAGTAGAAGAAAGCCAAAAGTCAAGGTACAGTTTGTTTAAGTTAATTAAACTTACCTTCAGTGTAATGTTGTATACAACAACTATTCCGCTGCAATTGTTTATAGTTTTTGGTTTCGGATTAGCAATTACGAATTTTATTATTGGGGCCTACTATATAATAAAAAAATTGTTTTTTGATGTAGAGTTAGGTTTTACATCTGTGATTGTAAGTATCTTATTTACCTCAGGAATTATCTTATTGGGTATGGGGATTTTAGGTATATATATATCAAGAATTTATAGTATGCTTAGCAAGGCTCCGCCATATAATATAGCTGAGAAAAAATGTTAACCTTGCATCAGTATAATATTACTTTGAAAAGGATTGAGGAGTCTGATATTGAAGAAGTAAGAAAGTGGCGAAATCAGGAATTTATATCTAGGAATATGCTGTTTCAGGAGCAAATCACAAAAGAGCAACAGCAAAAATGGTTTAAAAGCATCAATGAAAAACATAATTATTATTATGTAATAATTACTTCTCAAAACAAGCGAATTGGTCTTGTAAATAGTAAGGATATTGACTTGGAGAAGGGGGTTGGAGAAGGCGGTATTTTTATTTGGGATAAGGAGAGTTGGAATACCTTGTTGCCAGGAATTGCTAGTCTTGTTTTATTGAACTTTTCTTTTCTAACGCTTAAAAATTTTAATACCTCTATCATCAAGGTTCTTAAAGATAATTCTTCAGCAGTGCTTTATAATAAGAGGTTGGGATATGAAATTGATGAGGAATTGTCTGATGGGAAAGATTATTATTGGATGTCTTTAAATAAAGAAGATTACAAGAATAAAACTGCTGGTATCCAGCAGACATTGAAAAAACTTTATCCAAAGAATAGTGAAATGGAAGTAAGCGGCTCTATTAGTGAAAAGAACATCGATGAAATAAATGCGTTATTAGTAAAATAAATTATTTGTTTTGTAACCCTTCTTTGGGGAAGTGACCATTTGCTAACCAATTAATCCATGTTTCTTTATTGGCCAGATTAAGTAAAAAGGGGTCATCAATATTTTCAATTTTATACTGGTTGATTTCCTTTCCAGAATATTTCCCATCTGGCTTTGCTACATCAATCATTAATACAATTCGTCTTTTATCTGAGAGGTTCCATGCTTCATGAATTTTTGAGTCATCAAAAGTGATAATTTTCCCTTCTTGCCAAGATGTTTCTTCTTCTTCTACTTTGATTTTGCAAAGCTCAATTGATGGAATTTCTAAAGCTAGATGACTTCTTAAAACCATTGTTGTGTATCCGCAATGCGGTTCAACTCTTGTGTCTGGATTCAATACAGAGAATTGAGCGGTAACCAAATCTGGTATTTGTTGCAGTAGTTCAAATGTTTTAGGGCAATTTAAGCAATGGTTGAGTTGCTTTATTCCAAAAAAATAGAACTCAAATGTTCTCCATCCATTTGGGTCGTTGGAATCAACATAATGAGGGTGCGCTAAAAACCAATTATTTTTATATTTAAATTTTTCAGGATTATCTAGCGCAATCTGCATTTCATCCCGAATTGTTTCCCAATTATCTTCCAAAAGTTTATTCCATGGGAAGTGGTTTTTTTTGAAATGGCTTGAATTATCTTTTAATTCTGAAATCATAGTAGCGAAATTTACCAATTGTTTTTATCAATCACGATTTAAACCTCAATTATTCCAATCTAGCACGTGTTTTAAGTCATATTTTGATTAGCTAAAATTAATTACCTTTGAAATTAAATAAAATGATTTGAAACATAACAAGAAGATGTGGTTTGCATATTTTACTTCCCTAACCTATAAGGACGAGCCAAATTTTTTTGAGATGAATCAATTATCTTGGGTTCCTGATGTTATTTCCAAATCAAATGAAATAAAAATTGAGGTTGAAGATATGCTAGGTAGTGCTGAATTCTCGCCAAAGAATTACTTTATTGAGGGGTTGACGGATAACGGAGGATGGAAAACGTTTAGTCTGAAAACATGGGGTATCGATGTGAAACAGGCAATGGCGAAAATGCCCGTTTTAGCAAGTTTATCAAAGAATAATTCAAATATTGTTTCGATTTCTATAAATGTCCTCGAACCGGGAACTGAGATAAAAGCGCATCATGGTGATTCGAATACTTTTTATCGTTCGCATTTGGGGGTAATTATCCCTGGATCTTTACCAGAATGTGGTTTTAAGGTAAATGATGAATCACGACCTTGGAAGGAAGGTGAACTGTTAACGTTTACAGATGGGAATATTCATTCTGCATGGAACTTTTCGCGTTCTAAAAGAGATGTAGTGGTTTTTGATGTCATTAAAGATGAGTATCAATCTCAACGGAGGTATATTTGTTTTAGAGTTAGGACATTTTTATTATTACAATTATTATTCGAAAAATACCCAAAATATAAGCAAGCTCCTAAATGGATACACACGATGACAGGATTTAAGATATTTTGCATTCTCGTTTGCTTGTATCCTTACCAAAAACTTTTTGGTGTAATAAAAAAACACAATTGAGTAAAGAAAATAAAATATGGTTATCGTATTCTTCTTCGAAGAAGTATAATGGAAGTGAGCCAGCTTTTTTTAACATTTCTAATGATGTATGGTGTCAAAAATTATTAAATAATTGGGAAGGTGTTTTGAGGGAAATTGAAGGAAATGGGGATAAGTCCTTTGTTTCTTATTTTAATAATACTTTTTCGAATAAAGAAAGTCAATGGAAGTTTATTCCATTGAGAATGTGGGGTGTTGAATACAGTAAAAATGCAGCGTCCTTTCCCTTTACTAAAAGTCTTATCGAAGAAATTCCGTTTGTTGCTTCTGCGTCTTTTAGTAAGCTTGAACCGGAAACCAAAATTAAAAAACACACAGGAGATTCTAATATAATGTATAGGGTGCATATACCACTAATAGTGCCGGGTTCACTGCCCGAATGTGGGTTTAAGGTTCTAGATGAGTCTGTTTCTTGGGAGTTGGGATCTGCATTTGCATTTTGTGATGCATTTGAACATGAAGCATGGAATAATACTAAGATGGATAGGGTGGTGTTGATTTTGGATATTATTCGTCCAGAATTTCATGATAAGTATATTTGGTATAGAGCTCAGATACTGGCTACCTTATGGGTTCAATTTGCGTTTCAAAAATCAAATTTGCACAACAAATTCCCCATTTTTGTTAGGGTATTCGTTATGAAGGTTTTAGGGGTGTTTGCATTGCTGTACATTCCTTTTCATAATTTCTTAGGTAGGATTTATTCACGTAAGATTAAATAGTTATTGCTTTAACCTTTTAATCCTTTTCAATTTTCTAGAAGCGGATATATGTGTCAAGATATATTCTTTATAAATGTCATATTTTGCCTTTATGAACTGCTGTGTTGAATTTTTAGGAGTTCTAATATTGGTCGTACTTTTTTCGTACCCAAAAAACGATGCTTCATTGAAGCAAATAGCGTCACAAATGGCAATTTCTTCACCCGTTAAATTGAATTCCCATGAGTCTAACCTATCTTTATTTATTTCTTTTGATAACTTATGCTTGTGATTTTTATAGAATGTAGGGTTAATGTCCGTGTCCACCATTATTTTTTCAAAATGAATAATGGGTTCAGAAAAAGTTTCTGAATTAATCTTGAAACCTATAAATTTTGAAATGTCATGCAATACTTTTTCAGGAGCTTCAACTAAATCCTCATAGCGAATTGTTTTTATTTTATCAGGATATTTTTTAATTGCTTTAATCCCTTCTTTGTTATGAAATTTCCAGCGATAACAGTTGAAATAAATGTTTGTTGTTCTGTTGTTTGGGTTCTCTTTTCTAGATAAAAAGTTTGCACGAGGGTCTCGTACCATATAGATGAATTTTGCTTTAGGAAACAGCTTGACTAATAAATCCACATGCAGAGTATAAGACGGTTCTTTGTCAAAAAACTGAATAGTATTCTTTTTTGTTGTAATAATGTTAAATAGCTTTTCTATTAAATCTGAATAGGACGAAACGGAATCAATTTTTGGGATTTCATTTTGTATTTTTATAATTGTTTCTGAGTCATTGGTAAAATTTGAAAAATAACTCGTCAGTAACTCGTGGTCTCTTTGAGAGAGTTTCCGAGTGTTTCTGAGTGTTTTGTAGAAAAACGGAATAAACGGAATGTCATGAAGCGATTGTGTTTGGTCTTGTTTATCCAAGAGCATTGACAAAAGCGTTGTTCCAGATCTCCCAATCCCTATTACGAAGTTAAGTTTCAAAACGGTTTATATTTTTTTAATTATTCGCTTGTTAACGTACATCGCAAAAATACTAGACAACGATATAGTTTTGTAAAATAATCTATTTAAAAAGTTGGTGGATCTGTAAGGCTTGTATCCTAGTTTTGGACCATATTTTGAACACAAAGAATCTAAGATTGCTATTTCCTTATCCGTTAGTTTGGTTTTCCATGCTTCAAATCTTTCCGTATTTATCGGTTTCGAAAGGTCATCATATTTTGTTTTTTTCCGTTGCGAAAAAGAAGCGATATCTACATGTTTTTTAAGTTCTAAATCTTCGGTGAACAACATACCTTGGTTAAAATTAATATCTAAAAATTCACATATTCTTTGAACTGTTGGTTCTGGACTGAGAGTTAGATCTTCATAAGTGACAAGTTTACATTGTTCAGGGTATTTGTTGATAGCTTTGAAAATGTATTTGTGCCAATAATTCCAAATCCTTCCTTGGTGCCAAAACTTATGAATTAAATTGTCAGGATGACTTTTTTCCATCTTGGATAATGCAAACCCCCTGTAGTCTCGAGTCATTATGATAAATTTTGAGTTTGGAAATGACTGGACCAATTCGTCAATTCGAAAAATGTAGGAAGGGTTTTTGTCTACAACAGTCTCGATTTCAGTATTTTTTTTGTTTAAAAACTCAAACGAAAGACCTATGTTAAAACACACTTTTTCAGGAGTGTTGTTATCGGCTGAAAAAGTTAGGGCCTTATTAAGTTGGTTATTATTAAGTTTATAGGGCGATTCTTGAACATTTTTAAAGTCATCAATGGAGTTAAAGTATGATTTGGTAATCGGTAGATTTTGTTTATTTCCAATAAAGTCCTTTATGACTTTTGCCGCCTGTTTTGGTTCGTGAAGAGCAAGAACATTTTTATTTTTATTCAGAATAAAACATAGTAAAGACGTCCCAGAGCGTGGTATGCCAATGATGAAATGATAATTTTTATTGCTCATATCAAGGGTTTATTTTACTTCCTTTAATTCTTTTAATCATAAGTTTTATATCCAAAGGTATTACAAGGTAAAATTTCAGCAAATAAGTTTTATTCCATTTGGCAAGAACAATCATCAGATTGTCCATTAACCCAAGTTTATATGCAGGGGAGGAGAAATTATAATCTAATTCTGTTGCAACTTTGTTCGTTATTTTCTCAATTAATCTAATATCACTTTGACTCTCATGATGTTTCCATGTAGCAATTTTGTTCTTATCCAATGGTTTTATTAAGGAAGAATGAAAATCTGCAATTTTTTCTCCAAATTTAACATTGGTTTTGTCTTTGGTTTTTTTGTCTAAAAAACGGGCAGTACTTTGATCGAAATTTAGCATAGAATCATTGTATTGTGTCTCCAAATGATTACAAATTTTTTGTAATGTTGGAACTGGACTTTCGACTAAATTTTCGTATTTAATCACAAGGCATTGCTTTCCAAAATACTTTTTGGCCAATGCGATGTTTTTAAAATACTCGTTCCAGATTTGAGCTTGGTAAGCTGTGTTTAATACTTTACCTATTTTTCTCTTTTGGCATCTGATTACATTTTCTCGAGGGTCTCTGGTAATGAAAATAATTTTGGATTTTGGAGAAAGATTAAACAATGATTTGATATAAAAACAATACTTTAACTGCTTGTCAACGATTGTTGATACTTGAGTTTTATCTTTATGAGGCAAAAATTGCAAATACATATTTTTACAAAAATCAACATAATCTAATTTTCTATTTTCTGAAAGTTTTAGCATAGAATCTAAAGCCACATTAAAGGTAGAAAAGTAATATTCCAAGTTTTTTTCATGCATTAACCAAAACGCATTTAAAAACTTCGTAATGTCCTCTTTTGTCCAGACCTTTTTCTCATGGTATTTTTTTTCAAAATAAACCATAAAAGGTTCTTCCGAAGGGCTAATTACAGTTGCATTTTGATTGAGCATGGCAGTTAGCATAGAACTGCCAGTTCGTTCTTTCCCTAGAATGAAGTGAAGATTTAAGGTTTTATGGTCAAGTTCGTCCATATTACAATAATAATCATATAAATTTAACTGAATGAAGTTTAGTCGTTATTGTTGCTTTATAAATAGAGTGGTTCCATCATATTTTAGTGTTGGTCAGTATAATAATAGAGGTAAATAAATTATTTTTGCAACCTTATAATAGAAAACTTCGTCTAAATTGCGATATTTACAGTTGGATGAGTCGTTTTTTGTGTCCAATAATTATTAAATCTGATTGAAATTATGAAAAATTTGAATAGTGTTTTGTTTGGAGTATTAATGGTATTTCTAGCGAGTACAGTAAATGGACAGACAATTGAAACACAAGACAAACCAGAGTTTAATGGAGTAAGGCCATATGAGGTGAAAGTTCAGCCCGCTTACGTTCCATTGTATGCTATTTCTGATAAAAAACTACCTTCTTTTTTTAAGTCAGGTGAAATTCCAGCATCATTTCCAAAATATGATGCAAAACTTGAAAAAGGACCAAACAATAGAATTGCTTTAGAGTGGTTTTTGAAACCTGAAAACAACAAATTGTTAACGGATGAAGCAAAGCAACGTATAGACTTAAAATTAGCCGAAAAGAAGGCTAAATCGAATAAATAGAAACTTATTTTTTAGATTGATAAAATCAATATTTTTAGCATGAAAAAGTTATTCTATTTTATTGTGTTGATATTCTTATTTGGAATTTCAAATGAAGCTTCGGCTCAAGGAACAACATGTGCTGATGCTGATCCTTTTTGTACAGGAACGTCTTATAGCTTTCCGAATAATACAGGTACCTCTGCTCAAGCTGGGCCTGATTATGGATGTTTACTTAGTCAACCCAATCCTGCCTGGTATTATCTCCAGATTGATCAATCTGGAACTATTCAAATGGATATTTCACAAGTTGATGCTAGCGGGTCGGGTATTGACGTTGATTTCATAGCGTATGGACCTTTTGGTTCTGCTACCGGAGGTTGCGGGGCACTCACTTCTGGGAATACGGTCGACTGCAGCTTTTCTGCAGCTGCCAATGAAACAGCTACAATAACAGGTGCTGTTTCAGGGGAGTACTATATTTTATTAATAACTAATTTTTCAAATCAACCAGGTAATATTTCTTTTTCCCAGACTGGAGGTACAGGGTCTACGGATTGTTCAATTGTTGCACCAACATGTCCAACAGTAGGTTTTCATGTTGAAAGTGCAGGTAATGTTATTGATTTACCGATTTCGGTAGATTGTAATGTTGATGGTTGGGTATTTTTACGTCATGACGACGTTGCTACAGCCGGTGGATTGCTAACTCCAACAGCAACAGTAAATATCGCAACTAACGGAGAGACTGCGGGTAATAATATTTATGGTTATGAGAATAATGGAGGAACTTGGAATAACTATTGGGGTTCGCAAAATATTCCTTCGAATACAAATTTTTCCTTTACAATGTATGAAATGGATAATGTTACAGCAACATCATTTGGAGTTGAAATGTGTGATGTTAATTCTGGGGCCGATATGAGTTATACGGTTGTTGATGCCAATTGCGGAGCAACAATAGCAACAGGAACTTGGGTAGCAAGTGATGGTACAAACGGTGGGTCTTCTGGCCCAACTGGAAATCCATCTTCTGGGGGATGTTCTTTTTTCTCCTTTCCAACTTCTGCGGTAAGTGGTTCAGCTGTATATACTTGCCCTACTTGTCCAGCTGGTTCATTTGTTACCACGGATTATGGCTTTGCCTATTTTAATCCCGCACAAGCAGGACCTGGCACTTACGATATTACTTATTGTTTTGATAATGGATGTGGATGTTCTGGATGTCAGACCGAGCAAATAACTGTGGTGAACCCGTATGATGCTTCATTTACTTATTCGGCTCCTACCTATTGTCAATATGATGCGGATCCAACTGCCTCAATAACTGGAGATGCAGGAGGAACATTTACTTCTACTCCGGGAGGTTTATCTTTAAATAGTGCTTCTGGAGCAATTGATGTTTCTGCTAGCACACCGGGAAGCTATACGGTTTCCTACACGGTTGGATCTGGAGCTATAGATTATTCAGGAAGTTGTAACGATGTAGTGAACGCTGCAGTTACTATTGGAGCAACTCCAATAGCAGGAGCAGGTTCTAATGGAGTTATTGATTGTTCTAGTCCGACTACCTCATTAAGTGGTACAGGTGGAGGCACTTATTCATGGGTTGCTTCTGGCGGTGGTAATATTACCGCTGGATCAGGTACAGCAACACCCACTGTAGATGCTGCAGGAACATACACGCTTACTGTTACTAATACTGATGGATGCATTGATTCAGATATAGCTACGGTGTCAGCAGATATCACACCACCAACAGCTGGATCAAGCGCTGCAGGAATAATAGATTGTAACAATACCACTACAACAGTAACTGGAACAGGAGGCGGAACCTATTCATGGGTTGCTTCAGGTGGTGGAAATATTACTTCTGGAGCTGGGTCTGCAACTGTAACTATTGATGCTGCCGGAACTTACACTGTTACCGTAACAGGAGCAAATGGATGTACAGATACTGATGTTACTGTTGTTACGGATGACTTAACCACTCCCATTGCGAATGCAGGATCTGCAGGCGTTATAGATTGTAATAATACTACCATTAATCTTTCCGGTTCAGGCGGAGGTGATTATTCATGGGTTGCCTCTGGCGGTGGAAATATTACATCTGGGGCAAGCTCTGCTACTCCTACAATAAATGCTGCTGGAACATATACAGTTACGGTTACAGGTACTAATGGATGTACAGATACGGATGTTACTACTGTAACAACTGATCTAACACCACCAAATGCAGATGCTGGAGCAGATGGCGCAATCGACTGTACTGTATCTGCAGCTGATTTAACTGCAACTGGAGGCGGAACATATTCATGGGTTGCTTCTAGTGGTGGAAATATTACAACTGGAGCAAATTCAGCTACAATGACAGGTAACGCTGCCGGGACATATACGGTTACAGTAACCGGAGCAAATGGATGTACAGATACGGATGTTGCTGTAATCACTTCGAATGTTACTGTTCCAACAGCAGATGCTGGTTTGGATCAAACATTGGATTGTAACAATGCAACAGTTAATATGACAGCTACTGGCGGAGGAACATATGCATGGGTAGCTTCAGGTGGAGGAAACATTACTGCAGGTGCTGGCTCAGGAACTATTACTGCAGATGCAAGTGGTACTTATACGGTTACAGTAACTGCGACAAGTGGATGTACATCCACTGATGCTGTGCAAGTAACGACTAGTCCAACTCCAACTGCTGCAATAAGTGGTGGAGGGACAATATGTGCAGGAGATGCAACACCAGATGTAACAATTACCTTAACAGGTTCTGCTCCTTGGACAGTTACTTATAATGACGGAAGTTCTAATACAACAGTTAACCCAGCAACATCTCCATTTACAATTTCTGGAGGAATTGATGGTGCATATACTATTGTAAGTGCTTCAGATGCTACAACTTGTCCAGCAACAATAAGTGGTTCTGCAAGCATCACTACTAATCCATTACCAGTTGCGATTGTAACTGGAGGTGGCACAATTTGCGCAACTGACCCAATTCCGAATGTAACAATTACTTTGACAGGAACAGGGCCATGGGATGTTACTTATGAAGTTGATGGTGCACCAATAAATGTAACGATTAATAGTTCTCCATATACAATATCTGCAGGTGTAGATGGAAATTATGTTGTTACAGCAGTTTCTGATGCGAATTGTACTGGTAGTAGTAATGGTTCTGCTAATATTATTACTAATCCATTGCCTACAGCTACGATAAGTGGTGGTGGAGCCATTTGTGCTGGTGATCCAATTCCGGATGTTACTATTGTTCTGACAGGAACAGGGCCTTGGTCCGGTAATTACTTTGACGGAACTAACACGATACCATTTTCTACGAATACAAGTACTTTTATTATTCAAAATGGCTCCGATGGAACGTACACAGTTTCAAATGTTTCAGATGTCAACTGTGTTGGTATAGCAATTGACGTTGCTACGATTACTACTAGCCCTTTACCAACAGCTAACGTAACAGGAGGTGGAACCATTTGTGCAGGCGATCCAATTCAGGATGTTGTATTTACCTTAACAGGAACAGGACCTTGGTCAGTAACTTATACCGATGGAGTGACTCCAACAACAACAGTAGTAAATAGCTCACCATATATTTTGTCAAATGCTTCGGATGGAACATATAGTGTTACAGCTTTATCAGATGCTACTGCATGTTCAGGAACATCTTTTATTGGCTCTGCAACAGTATTAACAAATGCAATACCTACAGCTACTGTTTCAGGTGGAGGTACTATATGTGCTGGAGCTGCTATTCCAGATATTACAATTACATTGACTGGAACAGGGCCTTGGGACTTGACATATACTGATGGGGTTACACCAGTAACTGTTACAGCTAACACAAGTCCATATATTATTACTAATGGAATAGATGGTACTTATTCGGTAACTGCAATTAATGATGTAAATTGTACTGGAATCGCTAGTGGTAGTGGAACTATACTGTCCAATTTAGTTCCATTAGCACCAGTTTCTGGAACGAGCGCAGTATATTGTTTCGGAGATCCAATTACTGATTTATTTGCTGTAGGAACTGGAGGGACATTAACTTGGTATAGTGATTTAGGATTTACCGCTATAGGTACGGGAACCTCATATTCTCCAACAAATGCTGTAGGGGTTTATACTTTTTATGTTTCTGAAGAATCCAATGGATGTACAGGTCCTTTATCTTCAATTGACGTTGTAATAAATGATGTGCCAGTTATTGATTCTGAAATTGCAGTTGATGTTTCTGGATGTAATATTACTGATGGTACAATAACGATAACCGCTTCGGGAGGTATACCACCTTATAATTATTCGATTGATGGAGGAGCAACATTTACAAATACAACGGGAATTTTTACAGGGTTGGATGTAAATTCTTATCAAGTTGTTGTATCCGATGTAAATTGTCAAACAGTTGGAAGTTTATTGGTTGTTTCAGGACCTGGAATACCACCAGCTCCTGTTGCTGGAACAGATGCAATATATTGTGATGGAGATGCTATTGCAGATTTAACAGCAACTTTAGCCTCAGGAGGAACCTTAGCTTGGTATGATGATGCCGCTTTAACTAATTTTCTTAGTAGTAGCCCAACATTAACTCCTTCTAATACGGTTGGTACAACAACGTATTATGTAACGGAAACTGTTACAAATTGTCAAAGTCCATCGACACAAATCACAATTATTATTAATCCAACACCAGCAGCCCCAATCGGTTCAGGAGGAAATACATATTGCGAGGGTGATTTGATTGCGGATCTTACAGCTGTCCCAGCTATTGGAGGCACTATGAATTGGTACGATGATGCTGGATTTACAAATTTAGTTGGAACAGGATTGGTGTTTACACCGGTTAATACTGTTGGAACCTTCGCTTACTATGTCATGGAATCTTTAAATGGTTGTACTGGTCCAGCTACTCAAATAGATGTAATAATTCGTCCTACTCCGGTGTTTACGGTAGTTGACACTAATCCAAGTACATGTAGTGGTGTGGATGGAGAATTATTGATTTCTGGGTTGGTTGCTGGTAATACATATACTATTACTTATAGTGAAAATGGAACACCAGTTGCTTCTATAACGACAACTGCAGATGGAAATGGAGAGATATTGATTAGTAGTTTAACAGCTGGAATATTTACATTTGTAACAGTTGAACTAAACGGATGTTCATCAACAGATGTTAATACATTTACTTTGATCGATCCACCAATGCCAGACTTCACAGTTGTTGCGAATAACCCTACAACATGCGGTGGTTTTGAAGGAAGTCTTGTTTTATCTGGTTTAGATCCAAATACAAGTTATAATATTAACTATAATGATGATGGAGCTCCAATATCAGTGTCTATGACATCAGATGGTTCAGGAGAAATTATTATTAGTGGTTTGGATGCAGGAGTTTATGCAGATGTTTCTTTAACGTTAAATGGCTGTACCACAACTTTAGCAGGACCTTATAATTTAATTGACCCGAATGCACCAATATTCTCTATAGGAGCAACAGTTAACCCTTCAGGATGTGGAGTTTCTGATGCATCTATAACAATAAATGGGTTGGACCCAACTACAACTTATAACCTTACTTATAATTTAAATGGTGTGCCAGTTGGACCAGTATCTATTACTACCGACGGGAATGGTGATTATGTGATTTCGGGTATACCAGGAGGAACATATGATGGAATTACAATTGAATTGGCAGGATGTTCATCTACTGATTTATATTCAGGAGTTTTGGCACCTATTTATCCTACTGCACCAATTGCTTTTACAGATTCAACGTATTGTGAAGGTGATCCAGTTGCAGATTTAAATGGAATTTCTGCTTTCGGAGGAACAATGACTTGGTATGATGATGCAGGTCTTACTAGCCAAGTTGGCGTAGGACCAGCCTATACCGTTTTGGATACAGATCCAGGAACATATACTTACTATGTTACTGAAACATTGAGTAATTGTGAGGGTCCATCTTCAACGGTTACGGTAATAATTTCGCCGACACCTACTGCACCTGTTGTAAGTGGAGATGTAAATTATTGTGATGGTGATGCTGTTGCTAATTTATCGGTAACTCCGCAGGGAGCCGGAACAGTTACTTGGTATTCTGATGCATTATTAACCGATTCAATTGGTGTGGGGTCAACTTATACTCCCGCAACAGGAGTTGACACGGTTACTTATTATGTTATTGAAACAGTGAATAACTGTGTAAGTTCTGTTTCCAGCATGACAGTAACAATATATCCTAATCCAGTTGCTGCATTTGAACCAACACCTAGTTCTGGAAATGTTCCTTTAGATGTTTATTTTGATAATACATCTTTAGGTGGTAATACCTTCGCATGGGATTTAGGGGATGGAACTACGTCGACATCATTTGATCCATCAAATATTTTTACTGAGACAGGTGAATATAATATATCGTTATATATTGTTGATGTTAATGGATGTACTGATAGCAGTTCGGCAGTCATTATTGTTGAAGGGATATCAACGTTGATTATTCCTAATATTTTTACTCCCAATGGAGATGGAAGTAATGATGTGTTCAATTTGACTGGAACTAATATTACAGAGATAAAAGGAACGGTTATGAATAGATGGGGTCAGGTGGTATATCAATTTAATACACTGGAAGCTGGTTGGACAGGAAGAACTGTTTCGGGTATTGAAGCTGCAGAGGGTACGTATTACTATATTATTGATGCCGTTGGGGCAGATGGGCAAGAGTATAATTATCAAGGTCCATTTCAATTGGTCAGATAGAAAGTAGGTGATTTATTTGGGAGGTCTTTATTAGGTTAAAGACCTCTCTATTTTGTTAAACAGACAAACAATAGAGAGCTTAAATGTAAAATACTATTAGTTTAGGAATAGTATAATAGCAACTATTTGATATTTTTTTTCGTCTTAACTAAGAATAATTTATCTAATTTAGACTTTGCCAATTTAACACTATATAAAACCATGAAATTTATTATGAAACGTAAATATATCCTATCAATAATTTTTGGGTTTGGACTTATAATAAGTAATACCGTTTATGGGCAAAGTGAAATAAAAATTATTTCTAAAAGTAGTAGCCAAGTCATTTTAAACCTGCAACAAAGTGTAATTCAAGACAAAAATAGAATTGCTAAAGCGCTAAATTCATTCAATACTGTTGATGGAATTCAAAAAGTAGAATTAATAAACAACAACAACATCCGTATCACGTATACCCCTGAAAAACTAAACGGCCCTTCAATTTTTATAGGTTTAGCAAAAGAATTTGATTTCAACGACGCAAAATTTATTAAGAATAAGTAACACTCTTCCCGAAGAAAATATAATGATGAAACTTAAACAACCTATAAACTTTGTAATTACAATTATTTTTTTATTTGTGACTGCGAATCAAAGCTACTCTCAATGCATAAACGGAACTCCACCCACGCTAAATTGTGGAGCTGCCAATACTACGGATCAAGGTGATACTTATACTTGTGTGTCAAATAACAATTGTCTACCTGAACCTTCTTGTGGACCGGGAGTGGGTGAATCAGATTGGTATTCTTTTACATACACTGGAAATGATGCTTTCCAAATTACTGATACCTGGATAGGTTCGCTTCAAAATTTTGCGATTTATACATCTGATGGATGTAATGAGTTAGGGTGTAGCTTAAGTCGTACTATCGACTTAGCAAGTGATGGGCAATCGGAAGAAATGGCAACAATTGATTTGACCGGTCTAGGTCTAGTTGTTGGAACCACATACCTTTTAAGGGTTTTCAATCCCGGAATTATGGTAACGGGTGGCTTTGGACAAACACCCGGGGCAGGGGGGCTTCAAGGATATACTATTGATTGTACAAATAACCAACAACCTGCTGCAGATGATTGTGTTAATGCCCCTTTATTAGCAGACGGAGACAATATAACTGCAACTAATGCATTTGCAACTATTGACGATGGATTAGCGGTGCCTTCTTGTGTTGGAACCTTGGAAAATCCGGTATGGTACCAATTCTGTTCCACTTCAGCAGCGGATCCAGTTTCAGTAAACATTACGGGTGTTAATTACTCAAGTGATGATGATGGCGGAACAGCTGATGGATTTCAATTTGTAATAATGAGTGGAAATTGTGGTTTTTGGTCCGAAGAGTTTTGCGCCTCTACCAATGCTTCAACTTATTCGACTACCTGGACACCACCTTCTGCTTGCGAATGTTATTACTTTTTTGTTGATGGAATTAATGGTGATGGTGTAGATTTTAATTTAAATTTTGGTAACATTAATAATAATCCTATTGAAATAACTGGAACCCTTGTTGATGAAACGTGTTTGTTATGCGATGGAACTATAGATATTGGAATTACTGGTGGAGGTGGTGGATATACCTACTCATGGGTAGGCCCTGGAGGATTCACTTCAACAAGTGAAGATATTTCTGGTCTTTGTGATGGTGAATATACATTAACTGTTACGGATGCAAATGGTTGCGTCAACACATATGTCAATACAGTTGGAGGTTTTTCAGGTGCAGGAAGCAGTGCTACTGCGGGATTTACAATCAACAATTCTCCCCAGTGTTTAGTTGGCAATTCATTTACATTTACTAATACGGGTACTACTACAAATGGTACAGCATATACTTGGGATTTTGAAACAGATGGAACCATTGATGTCAGCGGAACTAACAATAGTGCAGAGAATCCTACTTTTACTTTTACAACTGCAGGAACATATACTATTACTCAAACTGTGGATGATGGGAGTGGTTGTCCTGCTGTTGCTACTGAAACCATTACTGTTGTTGCGTCACCTGTTGTTACAGTAAATGACGCTACAATTTGTTTTGGAGATGACGCAACATTAACTGCTTCTGGAGCGACAACATATGTTTGGTCTCCGGCTACTGACCTTAGTGGAACCACAGGAACTTCAGTTACTGCTAGCCCAACTACAACCACTGCATATACAGTAATTGGCACAACAAGTGGATGTACAGGCGCTTCCGTAATATCAACAGTTACAGTTGCTCCTGAAATAATACCTACAATTGGGGTATCTGGAACTTTTTGTCAAAACTCAAACTCAGTAAACTTTACTGGTGGTGGTGGTGGTTCTTATGCCTGGACTTTCCCAAGTGGATCGCAAACAACTGGAACGGGATCACCTGTCAATGGAGTTTCATGGACGGGTGATGGAGTCTATACTATTGGACTTACTGTTACTTCTGGAGCATGTTCAGCAACAACTTCTGTGTTAATTACTATAGATCCATTACCAACAGTGACTTTTACTGCACCAGCGGATCTTTGTATTGATGCTGGAGTACAAGCTGGACTTGGAGGTGGAACACCAGCGGGTGGAATTTATTCAGGACCTGGAGTTACAGATAACGGAAATGGAACTGATTATGATTTTGACCCAGCAGCAGCAGGAGTTGGAACTCATACAATTACATATACTTACACTGACGGTAACGGATGTACAGCATTTGATACCGATGATGTAGAAGTATTTGCATTACCAGTTTTAACATTCACAGCACCAGCTGATTTATGTATCGATGCTGGGCTTCAATTAGGTCTTGGTGGAGCAACACCAACTGGTGGTGTTTATTCTGGAACTGGTGTTACTGATAACGGAAATGGACTGACTTACTCATTCGACCCAGCAGCAGCAGGATTAGGAACACATACTATTCAATACGACTATACAGATGTAAATGGATGTTCTAATTCAATTACAGATGATGTAGAAGTATTTGCTTTACCTTTAATGAGTACTGCACAAACACCATTAACTGGTTGTGATACTGATGATGGAATCATTACAGTTTCAGGGGGTGGAGTAACTGGTACAGTTGATTGGATAGGACCTTCATCAGGTACCTCAGGTTCAGTGACACTACCATTCGATATTACTGGTTTAGCACCTGGAACATATGATGTAACATTTACAGATGGGACAACAGGTTGTACTTCAGTTATAGAACAAGAGACATTTATTAATCCAGGGGCACCTGTTATTAACCCTGTTTCAAATTATGCATCTTGTAATGTAGATTTTACTTTGTTAAATTCAGGTATTACGGGAACGTTATTAACCGGAGGTCAAGCTTACTACACAGCAACTGGTGGCCCTGGCGGAGCGGGAGCATTGATTCCAAATGGAACAATATATTCAGCACCTACAAACATCACAGTTTATATTTATGATGAGAATGGGTCTTGTTCTTCAGAAGAATTCTTTACGGTTGATGTTAATCTATTACCAGTATTAACATTTACAGCACCAACAGATTTATGTGTTGACGCTGGTGTTCAAGCTGGACTTGGTGGAGCAACACCAATAGGTGGAGTTTATTCAGGAACTGGAATTACTGATGATGGAAACGGAACAACTTACTCTTTTGATCCAGCAGCAGCAGGAGTTCATACAATCCAATATGATTATACAGACGGAAATGGATGTTCAGAATCAATTACGGATGATGTAGAAGTATTCGATTTACCAACTGTAACATTCACAGCGCCAGTTGATCTTTGTATTGATGCAGGAGTGCAAGCAGCTCTTGGAGGAGGAACACCAGTAGGTGGAGTTTATTCTGGAACTGGAGTTACTGATGATGGAAACGGAACAACTTACTCTTTTGACCCAGCAGCAGCTGGAGCAGGAGTTCATACAATTACTTACACGTATACAGATGTTAATGGATGTACTAGTTCGGATAACGATGATGTAGAAGTATTTGCTTTACCAGTTGTAACATTTACAGCGCCAGTTGATCTTTGTATCGACGCAGGAGTGCAAGCAGCTCTTGGAGGAGGAACACCAGCAGGTGGAGTTTATTCTGGAACAGGAGTTACTGATGACGGAAACGGAACAACTTATTCTTTTGACCCAGCAGCAGCAGGAGTTGGAACACATATAATTACTTACAACTATTCTGATGGAAATGGTTGTTCAGGTATTGCAAATGACAATGTAGAAGTATTTGCTTTACCAACAGTGACATTTGCAGCATTAGCTGATTTATGTATCGATGCCGGAGTTCAAGCGACTCTTGGTGGTGGAACACCAGTAGGTGGAATTTATTCAGGACCTGGAGTTACAGATAACGGAAATGGAACTGATTATGATTTTGACCCAGCAGCAGCAGGAGTTGGAGCTCATACAATTACATATACTTACACTGACGGTAACGGATGTACAGCATTTGATACCGATGATGTAGAAGTATTTGCTTTACCAACAGTGACATTTGCAGCATTAGCTGATTTATGTATCGATGCCGGAGTTCAAGCAACACTTGGTGGAGCAACACCAGCGGGTGGAATTTATTCAGGACCTGGAGTTACAGATAACGGAAATGGAACTGATTATGATTTTGATCCAGCAGCAGCAGGAGTTGGAGCTCATACAATTACATATACTTACACTGACGGTAACGGATGTACAGCATTTGATACCGATGATGTAGAAGTATTTGCTTTACCAACAGTGACATTTGCAGCATTAG
>Ga0209309_10000316_pt1 | contig 60607 bp, 59 predicted proteins | sample COGITO_mtgs_1204_2_FD_184807 | JGI IMG/M metagenome (GOLD analysis project Ga0209309, IMG submission 184807) | Pelagic marine microbial communities from North Sea - COGITO_mtgs_120412 (SPAdes) (version 2) | ecosystem: Environmental > Aquatic > Marine > Epipelagic ... | reverse complement strand
TAGGTGATCCAGGATTCACTAAGGCTTGTGCTTCAAGACTTGACAGCTCGGGTAAGGATAAGGTTCTGACTAAAGTTAAATGCGGCTTGGCAGTGGATTGTGAAGCCACTGGTGCATCTAACTCAAGCGAGTGATCATTTGATACTATTGAATCAAATGAGTCCAATAGTGGCATACTATTAATACGCGCTAGGTAGCTTGGTTGATCCATACCTTGCGCTGCGGATTGAACATTATAACCTGCATTCGATGCTTCAAAAGGGGTTGAATAGATCATTTATATGATGTCCTGCTCTATTATTTGTTGATCAATAAAATGCTTTTTATAGCGTTTGAGTTAAGCTTTAAATGCTTATAAAAATTTGATATTTGTCGGTCTGGGGCAGCTTGGTTGCTAGCGATTTCAGCTTGGAGTTGACTGGAAATTGATTGAATCACATGGGGTTTATTGGCTGTTGATTGGTCAGCTTCTAGTGTGCTTGATACAATAACGTAAGCAGCAGAATGCTTCTGACCTGGGGGTAGATGCCAGAGCTCATCAATGATTGAATTTTTGATGGTGTGGACAGATTGTTTCTCAAACCCAAGCAGCGCAAGGTTTTGGTATTTTAATTGCCCCTGCGATGTTGAGTTCAAAAACGCCGTAAAATCTTTTGATGCTTGCAGGTGTGAAGCTTTCAAATTTTTGTGCTGATTTGTAATGTCGAGCTTGAGTTGTTGTTCAAATGGCACGATTTCTCGATTGTGTATACCTTGAATATAGGCCATTGTTTTTCTGTTAATACACCAATCTTTTTGTGTTAAGTAAATATCATAATCTTCATCCTCTCTTAAAAACCGTAATGACGTTTCATAGGTTTCAGAATGTAAAACTGGATCACTTCTATCGCCATCACTCATGAAATAATTACATATTTGCTCTAAATAACCATGGGGCCCACGACACAAGACTTCTCGTTCATCGTCAGATGAATCTGTATCGTCGTCTTTACAAGCAATAGGTTGTTGATTTGAGACACTATTGTCATTAGGCGCGTTATGCAGTTGAAATAAAGTGCTTGGTTCAGACTCATTAGGGACATCTGTCATATCACGGGATAAAGGTGGTGACATCACCTGAGCTGGTGGTGGCGTGGTTTGTATGTCATCTATTCTTAATGCATGCTTACCAACAATTGATAAGAGGTGCTGGTTACTGTCATGTGCAGTAGATGCATTACAATGTGTATTTGTTTGAAGTTCCATTATATGACCCATAATATTTAACAGCTTCTATGGCTTTATTTTATATTTTAAGTAGCACGGCATTGAGGTAAATGAAACATTAACCTCAATGCCGTGTATTAAACTTATTCTTTTAAATTTAATGAATTTATTATTTGCACACTTTATTGCCTATGCCTTTGGTTATCATTGCAAGCTCTAAACTTATACCACCGCCAATAATTGCACCATCTTTACCATTTACAAGCGCGCCTATAATTGTGCCAATCAGAGCGGTTGAACCTACATATAATTGATCCGTTGATTTATTAAAGATTGCTTTAAAAAAGGATTTAGAACCGGTTGAGCTCATATCGCTTGTGGTTGGGTTGATAACTGGTGCTGGTGGATCAACAGGGGTTATTTCACTTTGACTGGTACTCGCTTGCGCTTGGGGTGCGCGCAGCGGGCCTGGTCGAGCAAAAGCTGGCGTTGAAGGTGGTGGCCGAAAACTAGGCATGGCTGGTGATGGTGTTTGCGCTGAAGCTGGTGCATTATTGGTATTCATGTTGAGAGACCTCGTCTATTAAAATTAAATGCTGGTATATTCTTTGTGTCGTTGTTCTGGTGAGGGAAAGTTTATAAGCTCTTTCACTAGACAACCTATTGAAAAACCTAAAATTGCCCCTAAAACCACCCCATCGGCTTGATTGGCGCTGGCTAAACCAAATAAAGAACCAACGAGCATAACTGAAGGTATAAAAATATCATCTGATGCGCGCGTGGTGATCTTGTCAAGTATTTTGGTGCCAGAAGACACCGCCATATGATGATTAAAAAGATCTGATCGGGTGAATGCTGGGTATTTACCCTCTTCAAGTAAAATAAATTGATCTACCGCATTATTAAGCTTTGTAGGCCAGTGACTGATATCTTCTGGTGTGTTGCCGGTTAATATAGTGTTGGATGTCATTAAAATCACCGTGAGTTTGTGTTGAATATTTTCTTAACGAAACTTTTGACAGCACTATTTTTTTGAGTGGTGTTTGGTTGTGTTATATCAACAATCTGTTGTGCGATAGATTGTTGATGCTTGGTAACACTTTGAATTTCATAAAATAATTCATCAGCTAGGACGTTGGCTCTGTCCAGTTTGAGCTGTAAATTACGTTTTGTAATATCGCTTGCTTTAAAAGCTGTTTTAAGCTCTGTTAAATGATCTTTGCCGCGTGTTTCTTCTAAAGGAATTAATTCATAGAGTTCAGATGAGGTCGATATTTCTTGATGAAGTTTTTTTGGCCCCCAATGAAATATTGGGTGTACCTCTGCGGGGAGTTGATGTTGTGACTCAGTATTATCTCTTTGGGTCAAGCGCGATGGCAGGTGGTCAAATAATTCTGAGTTATCCAAACAAACGTTAGAATAGATTTCTTCGCCGGCGAAATAAGAGGGGGTTATATCACTTGAAGAAACTAGAGGGCTTAATTCCTCTAAAGTATTTAGATGCTGGGTAGTTGAAGTAGAACTTAAGTTTAGTGGTTTATGCTCATCTATAATTTTCGCTGGCAGTGTTGGCGAGGTAGCAGATTTAAATATTTGCTGATTTGCATAATAACTTTCGCAGCTTTTACTTGAATTTGCACTAATATTTTCCATATAAACACCTAAAATACAATTAAAACAATAACTTATGTTTTTAATAATTTTGGCTTCGATGTAATATAAATGTTGACTTATAAATTTATATAATATAAATTCACCAAAACATTAGATTAATTAAAAAGGATATGAGGTTTGGTCATTCAACCCTGTGACAATAAAAACTCGATAATTGAGTGGGTAAAAACTAGTTTTACTCTCAACAACTTGAAAACTAGCATGAGTAATTTGCATGAACGTGTGAGTGCATCAACTAAAAATATTAAAAGGCCTACTCAACACCCGGAGGTCAACCTAATAAACATTGAACCAGTTTTAAAAAATTTATACTCTATAGCGGATGCTCAAGAACAAATCATACAAAATAAAAAAAATGATATATGTTATAACTGTGATATAAGTGATATTAATAAAAATACAGCCCAAATCCGTAATTTCTTGGAACTCGTTGAAGACTGGAATTATGATTTGCTTTTCCAGGTATATGATGAGTTATTTTTTAAGGATCTCTCAAATTATAATTTATCAAGCTTTGAAGAAGCAGTCCAAATTAACATCATTGGAACAATTAATGATTTTATTCAAGATCGCAAAGATATCTATAATACTACTTTAGAGAACCTATCAAGCTTACAGCTTTCATTAAATAAAATGCTTCATTATAATTATTTCCAAAAGCCTACTTTATCCTCAATTCTCATCATCGGCTTAGGTGTAATAAACCAGTGCTTTACTGATAGCAAAACAAAGGATGCTGTTTCTTTAAATTCAATTTTAGTTATAGCCGAAATGAATATCAGAATGTTTATTAAATCATATGAAATAATTAAATATATGGTAAGTATTAATACTGAAAGAAAAACAATCGAACAATTACAATATTTTTTTAAAGACAGCACTAGCAGAGCTAATGTAGACAATGATTACGACGATAGCGCTCAGCAAAATCACAAAATACTAAAAATTAACGACATCTACAAACTTAACACCCACAAAAATAATTATAAGTTAATAGCTGCTTCCATTTTAAATTTTTTTATATTCCTTTTATCGTCACTTGCAATAGGTAATTCAATCAAAAATCAATAAAATTAATCCAGTTAATTCATTTGAAATTAATAAAAAATTTGTTCATCATCACCCAATTGATAAATTTGCTTATCTATCAGCTAACTTACTTCTATCAATCATGTTTATTGTCTTTTTAAACTGGAATTGGGCAATGATATTTAGGCAACACGCAGATAGAGAAGTTTAAATAGTTAATAAAAAACTGGTATTTTAGGTAGCTTAGATTTGGTTTATTGGTTTATACTCAACAATCGTTTTGCCTTCTAACACCAAGAATCTCTAAGGTTTAATTGTATAGAACTTCAGTAAAGTATTATGGCCCAAAAGCGTGGAGTATACCTATATTCATCCACCTTTTAGTTATATTACTGTGCTGACAAGCATTACTACCAAAGAGTTATATGTCTATACATAAGTAAGTGATTTATGAACAAAATCTCGCTATCGAATTTTTTTAACGCTGGTAATTCAACTCATTCTACCCCCCCTGATGAATCAATTGCATCACAATGCGTGCCTTTACTCCCTACAAGCCCAAGCCAGAATAGCTCTCCAGCTGATATGCGTGGCCCATCTAAGATTTCTATGGCATCTGTTGTACCACTTACGACAGATAAGCTTTTCAAAGAAATTGCACATGTACTGAAAAACTACGGAGTTAATTTCAAAGAATTTGAACCAGGATTACAACTGTGCTTTGATCAATATAACACCAATAATAAGCCCTTGTCTGATATAGTTCTCATGCTTAAAAATATTTTCCTGCAATCACTGTCACAAGCTTGTGATAGTGGCCCTGCATCATGTATTCATACTGACATTGAAAAATCAAACTTTTTAAATGAGTTTGTGCGATCTGTTACCGTATACTTACTTAACCCATGTAATTTTAATAGTAAGCTTGATTATGTCGTTAACTTGCTAGAGCTGGAAAAATTTAAAGTGTGTTTGTACTTAAAATATGAATCAAGCTTAATTCACCCAATAAAAAGCAACATTAACCCACTTAAATATGCAGTTTTATTTGCAGAAGATATCCTTAAAGATTTTAAAACTCACGGCGCTTGTATTGACTACTCCAAAAATAGACTGATTGAAGATATAGCTGACGCGTGGAATTTATTGGGTGTCGCACATGAAAGCTTTGGAATTGCATGTAGTGGTGTTGTTAATTATTCAGATAAAAAAAAGTTTCTTAAAGAATATAACGTAGGCACTTTGTTTTCAGACAGCAACCATAACTTTAATAATAGTGATACACTTGAGGTTACAAAAGCGTGTTTCTCCAAAAGCGAAAATAAATATAACTTATTAAAAGCCAATAGCTCGAATAATTATATGAAAGATATTTATACCCTAAAGGCTGCTAATGCATACCTTAGGAACACTTATGTCAGTGGGATTCATGCTGAATTATTGAACCCAATGATTTATTTTTTCACACCTATATCGCAAAATATTAAACTTGCAAATATTAATAATGCTTTAGATACAATTAATTCTAAGTACGCCAACCCGCAATATGATTTTGACATTAAGTTAAATTTATATAAATATTCTTTAGCACATATGCTCAATACAATGAGTGTTAAACCTACACTAGTAGAATCAGTCGACAACCCCACCAATACCGACAACAGTTTATTTTCACATGCTAGAGTTTTAGAAATTTTATCGGAAAGTAATTTAGATGTATTTGAAGGGAAGGATTCATTAAATAGCTATAGCAAACAATGGTTTTTTAAAAATATAGTTATTATTGACCGCATATTAGAGGGCATAACAAAGGCTCAACATTCCTAAGTTTTTATATTTATTCATATAAAAATACTACTGGCTCACTTGATCAATTCTTTAAGCAATTTACTTTTATTTTCTGAAATATTTAACCCATCTATAAATTGAACACTTGTTTGCTGCTTTGCACTGCCTGTAAGTAATATATGTATGGTTTTCTTATTTTTAAGTTCTTCGAAGACTAATGTAGTGAATTGTTGAAAAAAATTAAGCGAAATATATGGCGACAAAAAAGGAAACTGTAAACATTCATCTATATTGCGGATACTCAACAAATAAGCATGGGCTGGGTTTTTTAGTTTGTTTATTATTTTTTTGAGCTCACAAATATTCTCGGTGCGTATTGCCCAGCCTAACCTATAGCTTGAGTTTAAAGACTTACTAAAGGTTAGGCCGTAACTAGTACTATTTATATGGCTTGTATTAAAGCTTTTAAGAAGCACGGTATTGCTTGTGTTAAAGTATTTTGGAAATATTGATTTAAAATTTAACTTTTTAAAATTATTTAAATTGTGCGACACCAGCTTTACGCTTATATTGGTATAATTTGGATCATATATTGTTATTTTGAAGAGATTTGATTTGGTTGCTTTTAAGGATACAGCAAAGACGTGATTTACTGTAAACAGTAATATTTTTTTTAAGCTGTCTTTTTCAAACTCTATCCTATGGGTTAGCTCTATAAAGTCTTTAAAAAACGATTCTATCTTGCTGCACACGCCAGAATTTGGGGTGTTAGATATAAATTGATCATAAATATTGTGCTTTAAGGGCTGGATCTTCTCTATATCGGCTTTACTTGTAAAGTTAATTGTACTCATTTTTAGATCATTCATATAAGCATAATATGCCAAATGCCTGCAAGCGATATCCTTACCATCTAAAGATTGTACTTGCTTATTGAGGTTAAAAACCCCGTCCTGAATTGACCTTGAATAATAGCCCAAACACCTTTTTTGATCAAAAATTAACCTGGCACTATTTAAAGTTTCGCTTTTCAAATAGTGATAATGTGTGTTCATATTTTAAAACTCTTTGTATGACTAAAAAATATTTTTATGCGGCCACATTAGCCTGCCTGATCACTTGGTATTTAGATTTTATAACAAATTTATATTAGCTTTTATGAAAATTTTAATCAATTTGTTTATTGATTTTTATGTGATATTGCTTTAATATATTTATCAGTTAAAAATATTACATGGGCTGTTAATTATGTTCCCTTTTATTAAAAAAAATCTGTCTATAGCTTTTTCAGATTCAACCAACGAATAGCTCTACTCTCGATAATAACTTTGAAGGTTTAGCCAATATAACACCTATTGAAATGTTTGAGTCGCCATTAACTAATGGACCTCATCAAGATTTAGCTTCAACTTCAGCTGGCACTCATCTTGAAGCCTTATCAACTAAAAATAATACAAATAATGAGGTTTATGTTCCAATACATATTTTTGACTCTTCTCACAATTAAACGCAGAAACTGCACAAAAGTCTGTGATATTATCAAACATTAAAGATGTTATTAATAAATTCCAAAAAATCCCGGCACCTGGAAATTTTAAATCTGATATACGGTCATTTACTAATGACAATTGCTTGAATTACTTATCTGATTTTTGCACATTTAGCCATGAGGATAGCGTTAAAAGTCGAGCTCTTCGGGTCCTACTCTCGACCCAGGTAATTGCTACTCCGATTCTTGTGGGTATAGGTGAATGGTTAAAAAGTAGTGGTGAAGATGACCAAACTTCATACCTAGTTGGGGCATCTCTAGGCTATGGTATAGGTGGAGTTATAACCTTGGCTTGGTACCACAGATGCATGAAAAGAGAGACTGAATTCGATTAGTTTTAACTAGTCTTAGGGTTTTACAACATTGTGCGCTTACTGCTTGTAAGTGTACTACCAGTACTAAGTATTGATTTATATATTGTATTAATTTAAATAAGAGAAAGGCCAAAAATTATGACTAAAATCAATCTGAACGCAATTAATAGAGAGGGCCCTGTTGGCCTTAATGAAGGTTCCAAAAAAGCAGTCTTTGATGGCAAACTATTTGATTCGGGGGCTACTGCATCAATCGACTCTGATACGCTGAGCTCGATCAACAAAATAACTCTAATTATTCCGCCAAATTCTAAAGTTACAATGACTGCGCAAAATATGGCAGCATTTCCTAAAGATCATCGGCTTGAGTTTGTAAATAATGAAGGCACCGAAAAAAAAATTACTTTGCGCATCAAGCCGGAAGAATTAAACAAGCCGCTTGCTGACGGACAAAAGAATTTTCCCTTCACAGCAAATAAGGCTAAAGACCAAACCAACAATACATCGAGACAGCACAAACAAATTCCAATAGGTCACAATGGTGTTAGTGAATTCAAACTTAACAACTCAGGCAAAAAAGACTATACCAACTGGATTAGAGAGCGAGAGACCGACAAGACCGACAAATATAAAACCAAGGATACTTTTAAAAAACCAGCTGATAAGCCACTGGATCCTCAAAGTTCACGCCATTTACAAAGCACTGAAGAACCACAAAACGGTGAAAGTCAACTCAACATGGAATGTAGACCAAATTCAACTAATGAACAGAGAAATAATACATCTAAACTAGACAATTCTAGGCAACCCCAGACAGCACCAACCAGCACCAGCACCAAGAAAAACTGAGGGATTTTTGGCAAAATTCCAAAAAGCGCTCAATAGAAACAATAGTTCTTCTAACCAAGAATCTGGTGAAGCTAACCAGGGCAGCCAACAAAACACAGCTAGTAAAGTGAATCAAAGAGGATTGGATAAAAATGATAGTAACGCCGCTATGCCGAGCGTAACTCTCACTACGGAACCAACCTAGGCCTAACACTAACAATAAATCTCTACCTTACCTTGATGACAACCTTCATTAGGGGAAGGTGGTTCTCCCTACCTCTACCTTTAAACACTCAAGCGCTTTACCAATATATACACTGGCACTAACCCCATCACTACCAAGCCACAGGCTGGTAGGGCCGCTAAGGCCCAATCACCCTCGGCGGTGTAGCTGTAAATTGAAACTGCTAGAGTGTCCCAACCAAAGGGTCGTAGCAGTAAAGTGGCGGGCATTTCTTTGAGGATATCCACCAACACAAGCAAGAAAGTTGCGCCTATGCCTGGGGTGAGAATTGGCAGGTAGACTGCATAAAGCCTGCGAATTGGTGATGCGCCTAGGACTTTAGCGGCGTCGATGATGTGTTGCTGCAGCAGGCTTAATGAGCTTAGTGCCCCGCTATAGCCCACGGCTAAAAAGCGCACGACATAAGCCATGATAAGCACAAACACGCCCCCAACAAACCTGGTATCAAAACCCAGCTGGCTATTTAAGCTATCCACACTGGCAAACACCAGCATTAAACCCACCGCCAAAATACTGCCAGGCAGGGCATAGCCAAGCGTTGCGATACGAATAGCGGTTATAACTCTGCGGCGCACATCGTTTCTGGCCACCACAGCCACAAAAAAAGCGCCGAGAGTGACAATGGCTGCCCCTGCGGCACCTAAACCAAAGCTGCGGGCAAAAATTGCCATTAAATCTGTAAATGATTGCTTATCCATTGATTCAATGACCCAAAAGACTAAGCGCGCCATGGGCATGATAAATGAAAAGCATAATAATAACGACAACATGACAAATACGCACCAACCAGCAGTTGGGTTTAACCGGCTGCGACGCACACCACTGGCGCCAACCCCCTGCTCATTACCAGGGCTGCGGCCTTTAAGCATGAAGCCCTCAAGGCCGCGCCAGAGTAAAACAATAAAGACTAAAAAAGTGGCTAACTGGGCTGCGGTTTGTAGGCTAAAAAAACCAAACCAGGCTTTATAAATGGCGGTGGTAAAGGTGAGATAATTAAAAATACTTACGGTGCCAAAATCCGCAAAGGCTTCCATAACTGCTAAACTCGCCCCCGCCACGATAGATGGCCAAGCAATAGGCATAGCCACGCGAAACAACAAACCCCAAGAGCTGCAGCCCAAGGTTCTGGCCACTTCATAGACCCGATCACCTTGGGAGACTAAGGCATTTTTAGTCAGTAAATACACGTAGGGAAAAAACGCCAGGGTAAATGATAAACACACCCCCCAGTAATTACGCAAGCCAATAGGCCAACCGGTAACGCTGGAATCTAAACTGCCCAACAAAATAAACGCAAACACATAAGCCGGTATGGCAAAGGGTAAGACTAAAGCCCACTCAAAGAAGCTGCGCCCGGGGAAATCATGCAAAGCAATCACCCAGGCTAAACTTGCGCCTAACAAGACCACACCACAAAAAACCCCCACTGCTAAGCGGGCGCTATTCCATAATAAAGTGGTCAGTTGGGTATCCCAAAGATGCTGCCAAAGTTCGAAATCAATACTTGACCAGCTTTGAAATAGCCAACCTAGAGGCAACAGAACACTGCCTGCAAAAACCAGCATAAAAATTGAGTACTTCCAAGTTCTGCGAGATTCAAACCATTTGGCTTGATACCTCTCATCCCTTAAAATGTTGGGCGTATTCACTTCTCGCGGCACAACATATACTCGCTTGCGTAAAGGTTAGGGTGATGGAGTTAAAGCTTATTTATAGCCAGCTCGGTCCATTAACATAACTGCTTGGCGCTGCATTTCACCGGCTTTTTGAATTGGCGCGGTTTCTGCTTTATATGGCCCCCAGCCTTTAACAATTGGGTCAACCTCAACGCCTTGCTTCACCGGAAACTCATAGTTTAAGCGTGCAAATTCTTCTTGGGCATCGTTTGAGCTTAACCATTCTAAAAGCTTTATAGCGTTTTCTTTATGGGGCGCGTGCTTGGTAATACCAGCGCCAGAAATATTCATATGCACACCGCTCGTGTCTTGGTTGGCCCAAAAAAGCGCCACAGGCAGATCTGGCTTACTAGAAATTTCCTCGGCGAAGTAATAAGTATTCACAATACCCACCTCACACTTGCCTGATGCAATGGCGCTAATGAGTAAGCTATCTGATGAAAATACCGGTGTGGCTAAATTACTCACCCAGCCTTTAACCACTTCACTGGTGCGCTCTTCGCCTAAGCGAGCGATCATCATGGCGACTAAAGATTGGTTATAGACTTTTTTAGACGTTCTTAAACACAGTTTACCTTTCCATTTTGGATCGGCCAGGTCTTCATAAGTTGATAAGTCTGCTGGCTTAACGTTTTTGGTTGAATGCACAATAGTGCGGGCACGTTGGGATAAACCAAACCAACGGTTTTTCGAATCTTGCAGTTTTGCTGGCACATTGTCTTCTAAAGTTTGCGACTTAATGGATTGCAACACACCCATATTGGCTGCAGACCAGAGGTTACCAGCGTCCACTGCCATAAAAATATCCGCTTGCGAGCGCTCGCCTTCAGCTTTAATGCGCGCCAGCAGCGGCTGAGCGGAATCAGTTTGGTATTGCACGTCTATACCAGTTTGTTGCGTAAACTTTTTAAATAAAGGCTCGATAAGATGCTGCTTACGCTCTGAGAAAACCACAATTGGCGGTGAGTTATCAGCGTTCGATTGGTTCGTTAGTTGCTTTTTTTTTTCACCCATGGAGTCGTCTTCGTAAGTTACGGGCGGTTTTTGATCGGCTTTTTGGTTCACGACATTTTCCGCTTGGTTGACCTTATCCATTGATTGTTTGCCTTGCTCTGCTTGGTCATTGCCACAGCCAGTTAACAATGCGCCACTGGTTACACCCAATGTACACAAACCAATCACTTGCACGAGTCGTCGAAGTTGCATCATATGTTTTCCTTGAATAAAGTCACTCTAAAATTGTATTGAAATATGCCATAACCATAACATGCCAGACTATTCAGCTAAAACATAGTCTAAATTTAAACTTTGCCCAAATGGTCATTTGATTTATGAAACTATACCTTGTCTGAAGATCATTAGATCAGAAGTTGTAGAAAAAACAGCTTCCATGATATGATCTTCAGGAATTAATGACTCTATAACCTAATAGTTCAAGCTATTAACTACCAATTATTAATAATCAGTAAATTATCAACTATCTTATATAAGTAAGCCTTGCATTAGGTTTTAGACCCAAGCTTACATAATTAAGTTACTTATGCAGTTTGAATACATGGATTTTATGTACTAAAAACAATGCATTACATTAAATTAGAGTCAATTTTTTTATATTTTAGCGCTTAATAATAACAATACAGCTGAGGATTCGCCGCCATTTGCGGCACCTGTTTAAGATATTTTGGTCATTAGAAAAGCTATGACCAGCTTTAAGAAACAAACTATACAAGCCAGTTGGGCCAATTGAACAACGGCAATATGCAAAATTTTTGAGAAAAAGCCTTATGAGCGCAGTGGAGCATTCCACGGCATAAAGAACTACTCTCACCAGGAAAAATGAATAATACATATGAAACAGTCGATCCAAAAAGCTCATTTAAGAGTTAATTGATATCATACTATTTCGGATAAGGACTGCATTGTAAAATGCTATAAAAGATGAAAAGCTCCGTGGCTTGATAGGTAGCCAATATTTAATGAAATATTTGAAATATTATTAAATATTGAAATTTATCGCGATACGTTGCCAGTTAATCGACAGTTTAGCCTGCTTAATTTATTAATAGAGCAGCTAAACCTATCCTTTTTTCATATACCCAAACACGGCATATGCCGCGGTTTAATTTGCTCGGTGGCTCCCTTTAAAGAGAGAACTGAACAAATGAAACGCATTTTAATTAACGCATCCCATGCGGAAGAAGTCCGAGTTGCCCTAGTTGATGATCATCATATGTATGATTTTGATATTCAACACGGTGGCCGTGAGCAAAAAAAAGCCAATATCTATAAAGGCAAAATAGCCCGCATAGAGCCAAGCCTTGAAGCAGCCTTTGTCGATTACGGCGCCGAGCGTCATGGCTTTTTACCCTTCAAAGAAATTTCCCGCGAATACTTTAAACCAGATGCGCAAGATGCTAGTGGCCGATTATCCATCAAAGATGCGGTTGCTGAAGGCCAAGAAGTCATTATTCAAATCGATAAAGAAGAGCGCGGTAACAAAGGTGCAGCTTTATCGACTTTTATTAGCCTTGCTGGTCGTTACCTTGTGCTTATGCCAAACAACCCACGAGCTGGCGGTATTTCTCGGCGCATTGAAGGCGAAGAACGGGCCGAGCTTAAAGAGGCTATGTCCAGCCTTAATTCGCCTGCTTCCATGGGCTTAATTGTGCGCACAGCTGGCATTGGCCGGTCGACCGAAGAGCTGCAATGGGATTTAGACCAATATCTCATTCCATTATGGACAGCGATCAAAGAAGCCTCTACACAAAAGCCTTCACCATTTTTGCTGTACAAAGAAAGTAATATTGTCTTTCGAGCAATTCGTGATTACCTGCGTGATGATACACATGAAGTGGTAATAGACAGCGAAAGTGTCTACTCTGACGCCATTGAGCTGGTGAAAAATGTGATGCCACAAATGGCTGCGCGCATTAAACATTACAAAGGCCCTACACCTTTATTTACTAAATTTGATATTGAACGCCAAATTGAGACAGCCTTCCAGCGAGAAGTTAAGCTTAAATCTGGTGGCTCTATAGTCATTGATCCTACCGAAGCTTTAGTTTCTATAGATATTAACTCGTCTAAAGCCACTAAAGGCGCTGATATTGAAGAGACCGCTGTCAACACTAACCTTGAAGCTGCCGACGAAATTGCTCGCCAATTGCGGGTACGGGATATGGGCGGCCTAGTAGTTATCGATTACATTGATATGTCGCAAGCTAAGCACCAGCGCGATGTAGAAAACCGTATGCGCGACGCCCTAGCGCTTGATCGTGCACGGGTACAAGTGGGCAAAATATCTCGCTTTGGCTTGCTTGAGCTCTCAAGACAGCGCCTAAGACCCTCTTTAGAAGAAACCAGCGGTAAAATTTGCCCAAGATGTAATGGTACCGGCACTATTCGGGATATCGCCTCAGTGGCCTTGTCTATTTTACGAATTTTAGAAGACGAGTCTTCGCGCCGTGAGTCGAATGAAATTATTGTACAGCTGCCGGTGGATATTGCGGCATACTTGCTGAATGAAAAGCGCGAGCATATTCATTTACTTGAACAGCGCAACGGCAAGCGCATTTTATTAATTCCAAATCAACATTTTGATTCACCAAATTTTGAAATTAAACGTTTACGTGGTGGTGAACCTGTTAGCCAAGCCAGCTATTTACTAGTTGATGAGCCTGAGCAAAACCATGAATTACCTTATAACTCAAGTCGCATTAAAACCGAACAAGCGGCGGTTTCATCTGTAGAGTATTCAGCCCCACCACCAACAGCTATGCCACAAACTCAAACTCAAGCACGGCCTGAGAAAAAGCATATCCTCAGCAGTCATGCGACTTTTGATAAATTTACCAATTGGTTTGGCGCTTTATTTCAAGAAGAAGGCGAGGAAAAATCGAGCGATAAAAAACGGCCTAATACCAAAGATGCCCGCGATACCAACCGCTCTGATCGCGACAACCAAGACCGAAATACCCGTGAGCGCAATACTCGCTCGGACCGAGCTATAAAAGAGAGCCGTGAGAATAGAGACGATCGCAATACTAAAGACAGCCGTGACTCGAAAGATACTCGCAGCTCGAGCAGCCGCGACACTAAAGACAGCCGCGATACTCGTAGCCAGCGTGATGACAAGCAGTCGTCCACACGGGATCAGGCAGTCTCACGTGACGATAAAGACCGACGCTCCTCTGGCCGCAACCAGCGTTCAGATCGAAATAAAAATCAACGCCGGGATAACGACTCAAACGCCAATGACCAAGCGGATACTGCGGAACAATCAAGTAATGGCACCAGACGCAGACCTCAAGGAACGCCTTATCGTCATCGCGAACCGCGGCCTTATATTGCTGAATTGCAAGCTAAAGAGCGCGGGGAAGAAGTTCAAGAGCAAACTCCTGCTGAGCCAATTAAATCTGAGCAAGCAGCTCAGCCCAAAGCTAAACCTCGACCGGAGCCAAAATCGCAACCGGAGACTACAGCTTCTGGCCATCAGCTGCCAAGCTTAAAGCCAAGTGGAGAACCTATTACGCCTAGTGCTGACGGCCCTACCGCTGCTTCCTATGCTTTAAGTGACAATATGCTTGATGAGATGATTGACTTTACAGCTGAAGATGCAGAAACATCCGAAGAGCAGGCTTCCAAGGAAAACCTCTCACAAGCACAACCTTTACCTGCAAAAGCGGTGCCTGCAAAAGCTTCAACTCAGCAAGCAGAAGAGACCAAGCCCGCCGCTAAGCCTTCAACTCAGCGCTCAACTCAGGCTAAAGAGCAACCCAAGGCAATAGCTGACAAGCAAGCTGAAGCATCTAAGCCTATGGCTCAACCTGAAGCCCCACTTCAGCCTAAAGTATCTGCTCAACCTGAACCAGCTGCTGAACCAAGCACCCCTGAAGCAGCAAAACCAGAGCAGCAAGCTGTAGTCACGGCGGTAGAGTTTTGGGATAAACGACCTCATGAAGTGGCTATGCGTAAAGAACTGCCTACATTCAAAGGCCGCTCAGGCAATGACCCGCGTGAAGTTCGCCGGCGATCAAAAGGCAATGCTCATACAAGTAGCTTAGGTGTTTTAAATACGCGCCAAGAAGCCAATGAGCAAGACAATAAACAAGGCGATAAAACTCAAGCTTAATGAGCTTAAGATAAATGAAAGACTCAACTCAAAAGCTTTTAGTTGGCCTTACTGGTGGCCTTGCCAGCGGTAAGACCAGTGCGCAACAAGCGTTTGAAACCTTAGGCGTTGCCACTGTTGATCAAGATCAAGTGGCTCGTGAAGTGGTTATGCCTGGCTCTGCCGGGCTTAATGCTTTGGTTGACCTTGTGAGTCAATCAATGTGTAATAATTCAACTCAACCGGCAAACTCGGCTAATAGCCAAATTTTACTTGATGACCAAAGCCTTAATCGCACCAGGTTACGGCAATTATTATTCAACGATTCGCATTTAAAACATCAAGTGGAAGCCCTGCTTCACCCACTTATCCGTGCTCGGTCTGCTGAACATATACTCGCTTTTGATCAAAACCCACAATACCAATATATTATTTTAGTTTCGCCCTTGTTGGTGGAAGCTCAATTAACACATTTAGTGGACAAGGTAGTTGTCATAGATATTCCAACAGAGCTGCAATTGCAACGAGTTATGCAAAGAGACGCAATTGATCATACATTAGCCATGCAAATAATTAACCAACAAGCCAGCCGTAAACAACGACTCGCTTATGCGAATTACATTATTGAAAACAATACCACCTTGCTGGAACTTAAAGCCAAGGTAGCCGATGTTCATCAACAGCTACTAGCTATTGAAGTTAGCGGTTTAGATTAGGCTGGGGTATTTTTTTAGCTTGAGAGTCCTTGCCACCTTTTGGCCCTTGTGAACTAGATGATGACTTAGTGTCACTGCTGCCTTTACCGCTATCTCCCTTGCCACTGCTCCCTTTATCGCTGCCACCTTTCTCGCTCGCTCCATTAGATGATGAGCTAGCAGCATCACTAGTTGATGACTTGGTATCGGCTGTAGTGGATTCGTGTAGGTTTTTCTTTTTATCACCGGACTTAAAGTCTGTCTCATACCAGCCTTGGCCTTTTAAGCGAAACACTGGCGCTGATATAAGTTTTTTTAAAGCATCTTGATTGCACTCTGGGCAAGTTACTAGCGGAGCATCATTCATTTTTTGAATTTTCTCCAAAGTCACTTCACAAGCTTGGCATTGGTATTCGTAGATAGGCATTATTTTTCCTTGAATTAAGCACAAAAAAACCACTGACTTTAAAAGTACAGTGGTTTATAAACTTGGCAACTAAATACTAAAAAGTTAATAAAGTTATTTATTAAAATGCATAATTAACACCAAGTGAGGCAAAGTTAACATCAGCGTCGTAATCGCCAGAATCATCTAAACTTGCGTCACTGTTCAGGTCAATTTTATATCGGTCATAAGATACTAGCAAGTCTAAATTTTCAATAAGTTGCAGTTTTGCACCTACACCATAAAAGAAATCGTTATCGCTGTAATCGCCATCGGCACCTAGGATAGAGTATTCAGAATCCCACCATAATTGGCCGGCTTTAGCATAGAGACCAAAAGTATCGGTAATTGGTAGGTTACCTACCGCGGCCAAGCTGTAACCGGTAGTCTCAACAGCGGAGGCAACACCACTGTAATCGCCAAAATCGTGGTAAGATGCTTGTATACCTACGGCTGGTAACACATTAGCACCTAGAGTGAATGAGTAGGCGTTATCGTCTTCATCAAAGTCGCTGTTGTCTACAGATAAAGAGCCGTAATTACCGCCAACATAAGGGCCAAGATTATCAAAATCATAAGCCGAAGCTAATGGCGCTTGAGTAACACCTAGAGCACCAATTGAAATGAGTGCGAGGTTACGGATTTTTTTAAATTGAGTGGTTTTAATTGACATGGTTAACTCCCATAAGGTTTAAAAAACATTTAAATGATGAGCGATTAATATTCCATATAACTCATAATTTAAATTAGCATAATTAAATTAACATAAACTTAACAATAAATTAATTTTAAATCCAATTAACGTACAGATACTTCTTCTTTCACAACAAGTTTATTGTCTACATTACTAGCGCCCTTGGTGTTCTTAGCGATTTTTTCAGCAAGGTCAGAAAGCTTTTGCGTTTTGACGTTACCGTTTAAAGTCACGGTACCATTTTTGCTATCAACATTGATATCCATAGCTTCCGCTTCGCTACCAATAAGCTTCATTTTAACGCTGGCGGTTAATGTTGCATCACTAACGACTGTACCAAAACTTCTTTTTTCTGATTTTTGAGCAGTTTGTGCTTGGCTTTTAGAATCTTTAGCAACGGTTAGTTGATTATTAACACCTTGTACATCTTGCATACCTTCGGCAATTTCCCCGGCTAGCTCTTTAGATGCTTCAGAATTTACATTACCAGTAAGCATTACACTGCCGTTTTCAACATCTGTATCAATTTTAAAAGCACTTAAATGTTCGTTTAACATAAAAGTAGATTCGATTTTACCGTGCATATAGGCATCTTTAGCTTCTTGTGACCACTCAGACATTTTATTTTCGGATTTTTGTTCCATGTTTTGGCTTTTGTTTTGCATTTCGGACTGGTCTGACATGGCTTGATCACCAGCTGCTAAGGCTAAGCCGCTTATAGCGATTGATGCAGAAGTAATTGCGGTAATTAATGTTTTTTTCGTTAATAGTTTCATGGTATCTATCCTAATTGATTTGTGTGTAAATACTTTTACTATTCAAAAGTGGCTATCAAAATTTAATTAATTACTTCAATACAATTGTATAAAATATTTAAGAAGTATTAAGTACTTTTATAAAAAAATTTTGCTTGAGTCCTCTTGAAGACAAATTCCAAGTTACACCTGGTGCCGTGATCACTTGGTGAATAAAAACCCACTTATACTCACGTGTATTTTAGGCTGAGTCAACGGGATGCATCAGGTTAACAGTAGGTTTAATTTAAATACCACAATAGAGTAATTTGAGCATAGCAAGACAAAGCCCAAGCCTTAGGATAAATATTGGGGAAATATAATTTTTAAGGGTTTTTAAACTAATTTATATTCAACTTGCAATTGAAACAAAGCACCGCCCAAGCTTGAAGCTTTGACCTCTAAAAAAGCATTATAACTGTCAAGAATTTCTTTAACTAATGCAAGACCTAAACCCTGGCCTTCTTCTTGGGTATCCAAGCGCACACCTCTTTGTAAAATTTCTTTTCGTTGATTCACTGGAATACCTGGGCCATCATCAGCCACTGCCAAAGTCACTAAATGTTTATTGGCTGATAAGCGGGTATCACTGGCTTTAATGAGTATTTTACTTGTGCCATATTTAAAAGCATTTTCAGTCAGATTACCTAATAATTCCATGAGGTCATCTTCCGTACCTGGGAACACAATAGTTTCGTCTATGTCAATTTCAAATTGCATATTTTTATTGGCATAGACTTTGGATAAAGCGTTGCCAATTCTTTGTGCCAAGGGAGCAATAAGTATCCGGCCTTTTTTTGAATAAGCCGATTGGTGTACTGGACGTTTTAAGTGATAGCCAAGGCTTTGATTCATGCGGGCAATCTGTATATCGACCTCGCTTAAAGTTTGGGATAAGGCTTGTTTATCTTGCTCTAACAAAGCTTTAATTACCGATAAGGGGGTTTTTAAACTATGAGCTAAATCTGCCAAGGTCAGCTTATAACGGTCGAGTTGTTCACGTTCATGAGCTAACATAAGATTAATTGCCCGCGCTGCTTTTTTAACTTCTCTTGGGTAACTTGAAGGCAAGGCTTCTAGTTCACCATTTTCTACCCGGGCCACATCACGAGCGAGCTCGCCTAAAGGCAGCAAAGCCCAATACATAAGCACCCATAAGCCTAGATGCATGAGCACTGCCACAAGTAACAAACCACACCAGAGAATCCAGCGAAACTTATTAAGGGGGGCATAATAATTGTCAGAACTTTCTACAACCCAAATAGTTATAGGAATTTCCTGGCCTGATAAGCTTTGCCAAACAATACCCTGGCCCAAAGCATTGTAGCCAATTTCATTAAAACTCATCTCGCCAGATTCATCGGTTTTTTCAAGCTGTAAAAATTGACGATCATTGCGCTCAACAGCATAAATTGGCAACGGCTTCAGCTCATTAGAGGATTGAGATTTCCAGATTGGCTCGGACTTGCCATTTAAAACAAACGCATACAAACCAGATTCATACTGATTAAAACGAGTTTCTGCCAAGGCCTGGGGCAGCAAGATATTATTGCCATCAACTTCAGCAACGGTAAGTAAGGTGTAAATATGAGCTTGGAGTCGACCTTCAATAGCATTTAATAAACTCTGCTGATAGGCTTGGTCTATAACGCCGCCCACACAGGCAAAAAAAAGCACAGCCAACAAAGTGGCTGAGCTTCTTAAACGCCTGCTGAGGCTTTTACGATGACGTTCTTGATCCATAGCCTGCTTAAACCATTGTCAAATGTACTATATAGGCTTAGCAACAGGCTTAACAGTTTCTTCAATAGTCAGCCTGTAACCACGCCCGCGCAGCGTTTCTATGGGTTTATGTATGCCTTCTGGATCAATTTTTTTACGCAGCCGCCCAACAAAAACTTCGATTACATTTGAATCACGCTCAAAATCTTGTTCGTAAATATGATCGGTGAGCTTGGTTTTCGAGATAACTTCATTGGGATGCAGCATTAAAAACTCAAGTATTTTATACTCATAAGAGGTCAGTTCGATCGGTTGATCGTCCACATATACCTGCTGAGCCACAGTATCGAGCATGATTGGCCCTCTTTGCACCTTTGGCGTTGACAGGCCAGCTGAGCGTCTTAATAAGGCATTGACACGGGCGACAATTTCTTCAAGTTGAAAAGGCTTGACCACATAATCGTCCGCGCCTAGCTCTAAGACTTCGACTTTATCTTGCCAACCACCTCTGGCAGTAAGCACTAATATTGGCACTGCGATATCTTGCGCTCGAATCTTGCGAATCATTTCGCCACCAGAAAGTTTGGGCAGGCCTAAATCAACAATAAGTAAATCAAGTTCAAACTCGGTGGCAAGATACAAGCCTTCTTCACCGTCTTCAGCACACTCCACTGAATAACCTGCAGTGCGCAGGCCATTGGCTAAATGATCGCGCAAAGCCGCTTCGTCTTCAACTATGCCAAGTTTCATAGAGTCTTCCTTATTGTGTTAATTGGTTATAAAAAGGCTGTGATAGCACCTAATCAAATATTATGGACAGGAGATTATAAACTTTTTACTGGACAATTTGACCAGAAATTCTATCCACTGCAACTATTTGTACCCGACTTTCTTCAATCAATGTTTTGACTAGATACACATTACGGCCTTCATATTGACCTAGCTTGACATCTAATATTTTGCCATTAAGAGCTTGCTGCACAATAGAGGCAGCTTGGCTTTGAGAAATTCGTGAAGTTGCTTGCTGACTAAATTGCAGCTTTGGGATTGGCGCGGAGCCAGATTGATTGTGTTTGGGCGCTGTTTCGCTGGTCTTTGATTGGTCAGTAGCTGAGGTTTGTGAGCTATTTAGCAAATTATCGATTGATGCTGAGGCTGGGTCATCTGTTAAGTATTGAATAGGGGCACCACCATCGGCATAAACGATCGAGGTTCCTAATGAACAACTTATAAGGGTGATTGACACCAAAGTTAGACCAATTTTTTTACCAGGAATGCTCAGCTGAAACAAGATATTCTCCAATACGTCAAATCTAGCCCAATACGTCAAACCCGCCCAATACATCTAACCTGGGGCGAGAAATAAGAATCTATTTAAAAAATTAATAACTATTATTAGTCTCTTTATTCTAAAATAGAATCAATGAATTAACACTGAACTCAATAGTAGCAAAAAACTGAATATTAGCTAATAATCAAGCTTGCAGGCAGCAAGCGAGCTTGTGCTGTCAGGCTGGCTCTGCCACTGTTTTATCTATTTGTTGTAGATGCTCGATACTGGTCTTGGGGTTAAGCTCATGAAAAACTTGGACAATTTCTTGAGTAAGCTTGTGCTTGGGTAAATAATGAATCAACGGAATTCTCACATCATGAGATTCTTTCATTTTTACCGAGCTTGAAATAGTTGCATCCAAAATAGGTAGGGATTCGCTTTTTAACTCATGCACTATGCGTTGCGGGAAATTTGCCCGTGGTTGATATTGATTAACAATAATACCTTCAATAAATAATTGATCGTTATGGTCGTTTTTAATTTCATCCACATTATTCATTAAGGTATATAAAGCTTGCCGAGAAAAATCATCGCAATCAAAGGGGATCAAGCAGGTATCTGCTGCAATTAACGCTGAAACAGTATAAAAATTAAACATTGGTGGCGTATCGATATAAATTGCCTGATATTCTGGTAAGCCTTTAAATAAATCACGTAGCTTGTATATTTTATGTTTTGACTCTAAAGCTGATTGAATATCGGCTAATTCTGGTGAGGCAGCAATTAAGTCAAGATTAGCAAATGGTGTTTGCCTTACATAATCAACCCCTCTGGAAGGCAGTAATTTGAAGCCAAGTGTACTTTTGAAATATTCAGCAATGGTACGCTTACCCAGGCTGTCCACAATATTATGGTGCGCACCGCTAATGCCGCCCTTGGCTTTATCAAATTCTCGGCCTAACAAATACAAGGTAGAGTTGCATTGCGAGTCTAAGTCGATGAGTAATGTTTTGATGCCAGCTTTGGCACTGATAGCCGCTAGGTTAGATGCAATACTTGACTTACCTACGCCGCCCTTTTGATTAAATACCACTCTTTTCATTGTGATGCTCTCCCTGTAGTTAGTTATTTAGAATGCTTTTGCCAGCTATCTCTTAAACCTACTGTTCTATTCCAAACTCGCAGGCCTTGCTCAAACGCCACTGAGTCAAGGCAAAAATAGCCCTCCCGCTCGAACTGGCACTGCTGCTCTAAAGGTGTATTTGCTTGTGCTGGCTCGATATAGCCCTGATGAACGACTAATGAGTCTGGGTTAATTCGATCAATAAAATCTATAGGTTGCTGATCATCATCCACCGCCAATTCTGGTTGTGGGTCAGCAAACAGGCGATCGTATAAACGGATCTCAACAGGTTCTGCTTGTTGTACTGGCACCCAATGAATTACACCTTTAACTTTTCTGTCTTGAGGCATTTTTCCTAGGGTTTCAGGATCATAGGTGCAATGTAACTCGGTAATTTCACCTTGCGCGTTTTTCACTGCATCTGTACATTTTATAATATATGCGCCGCGCAAACGAACCTCTTTACCTGGAGCTAAACGGAAAAATTTGCGTGGTGCGTTTTCTAGAAAATCGTTTTGGTCTATCCAAACCTCACGAGCAAAAGTGATTTCACGATGACCAAGCTCTTCACGCTTAGGGTGCAATGGTAAGTTTAAAAGCTCTGCTTGGTCATCTGGGTAATTAGTGATCACAACTTTAAGTGGACGGATGACACACATGGCCCGAGGAGCAGTATAATCAAGCTCTTCGCGTATACAGGCCTCTAACATACCCATATCAACTAAAGAATTAGCTCTTGATAAGCCTGTAGATTCGCAAAAAGCTCTTAATGAAGCAGCGGTATAGCCCCGGCGCCTTAGCCCAGAAATAGTTGGTAAACGAGGGTCGCTCCAGCCATCCATTAGGCCTGAATCCACGAGACGTTTGAGTTTGCGTTTTGAAGTTATGGTGTAATTAGTATTAAGGCGAGCAAACTCGATTTGTTGGGGGTGACAATCGATTGAAATATTATTTAACACCCAGTCATACAAAGGCTTGTGATCGGCAAATTCTAAAGAGCAGAGTGAGTGAGTTATGCCTTCTACTGCATCTGAAATGCAATGCGCATAATCGTACATTGGATAAATATTCCAAGTATCGCCTGTTGCATGATGATGGGCGATTTTAACTCTATAAATAACTGGATCACGCATATTAATGTTTGGTGAGGCCATATCAATCTTTAAACGTAAAGACAAACTGCCTTCTGGATGCTTACCGGCTTGCATTTCTTCGAATAGGCGTAAATTGTCTTCAATGGCACGGGTGCGATATGGCGAGTTTTTACCTGACTCGGTTAATGTGCCCCGGTATTCTCTGGTTTCATCTGGCGTCAACTCGCACACAAAGGCCTTACCAGCATTTATAAGCTCAATTGCATAGGTATAGAGTTGATCAAAATACTGCGAAGCATATCGCAACGGGCCATGCCACTGGTAGCCTAGCCACTGCACATCGTTAATAATACTTTGCACATACTCCACGTTTTCTTTTTCTGGGTTGGTGTCGTCCATTCGCAAATGGCACACACCTTTAAAATACTCAGCAAGACCAAAATTAATCCAGATTGCTTTCGCATGACCAATATGCAAATAACCATTGGGCTCTGGCGGAAAACGGGTGACAACTTGGCTTATTTTGTCGGCACTTAGATCAGACTGTATAATTTGTTTAAGAAAATTGCTGTTTTGCATTGGCACCGACTCTTGCGAAGTAGCATTATATTCTTCAGACACGCACTCAACTCCATTTTCAATAGATAACATGATTTACATACCACTTTAGCAACAAAATATGATACCACATGGCTTGGATCAAAACATTAATAACGACAGGGTATTATTTTGTGGCGAGCCTTTGATTTTTTTGCGTGAATTTAGATATCTTTGCCTTTGTTATCGATATCACTCGCATTGTTAAGGTCTATAGAATTCAAATTTCTGTTTGGCGCAAAGTTTTCATCTGGATTAGGAAAGCTGCCAGCATGGCGTGCTATCCACTCGTCAGCGGCCATTTCGCTGGTTAAGGTGCGGCCTTCATGCCTCAATACTTGCTCACGGTAGTTTTCGATGTAACACACTTGCTCTACCATACGAACATGAAATGCATCTTCATGACTTGCAAATTCAACACCTACCTCAAAACCAGGCTCAACTTTTTTACACCATTGTACGGTACATTGCACACTAAAAGCTGGTTTCACTGAGTTAATAGCAATTAGCACCCGCCTACCTGGAGAAAAACGCAAACTTGTTTTAAAACTCAAACCACCCATACTGACGTTATTAAGCCGAAACTCGTCGGCATCAGCTTCTGGACATTCTTTGAGCATTTCCACGTCAATCGGAATATCAACAGGATGTCGGATATACTCACGACTCACTTCTTCACCGCTGCCATAACGTAGACTCATCGCCATATCCCTTCCCCTGATGACTTTGGATTCACACACATTTAATCATACATATTAGCCAGAATAGCCTGAGTGAGTTGAGTTTGCACTCGATTAATTCTCTTTTTGCCTGCTAAATGGGTATAGATCTTGCTGAACTTGAGTTAGCCAAAGCGATATCAGTACAGATTCACTTTTACATTGACCTTACTGGACATATAAATTTAAGCAATTGAGCCGGTAATTCACCAATGAATTAATGATTCTTCAATTTAGGGTACTATCTATGACTAACAAAAGTATGACCAACAAAAACATGACTAACAATCAATTCAATAAAATTACTAAGCCCACTAATACTGCTGCTTTATTGTTTGACGAATCTTACAGTTCAACTAATAAGAATGATAATAGCTCGACTAACAATAATTCTAATAAAGATAATTCTACTAAAGATAGTTCGACTCAAGAGAAAGCCAACCAGGAACAAACTCTTGAAAGCGAGTTACAAAGTGCATCAATTAAGGGCTCTCAAGCAAGCAAGCAAGTTGAGCCCAGCGGCAGTGCAAAGCCAAGTGATAGCAAAAAAAGATCGCTCAAAAAATTACAACAATCTAATGTAAATGCAAATACTAATATCAAAGCATTATCACTTACGGTTAAAGATCTTGAAGACCGTATCCCTACGTTAAAAAAGAGTATTAAACAACAAGAACCTACTCCTCAGCATCAAATTGGCAACAAAAAACGTGATTATCTTATAACTAATCGAGCTATAGCAGATACTGCCAAACGAGAAGCTGAACAAATTCAAGCTCTGTTTGAAGAGGCTAAAACCACACAAGCTTATATTCGTAATATTTATGATACATTTTTGGATCATAAAACATCAAATCAGTTAAAGTTCAAGGACTTAGACACTCGAATTCATGACTGCGAATTAGTTGCAAGTGAATCACAAAAAATTGCCCAGCAAATTCAAAAGTTATCTGAAAATGCAAATGGCGACACCGAGCAATTGCAACAAGCTCAACTGCAACAAGTAGCTAAGGCTTTTGATGAAGCGCAAGGCAAGCTTAAAGCGGCTCAATCTCAAATTGATGAAAAACATCAAGAAAACCCGCAAAGCCATCAACAATTGCAAAACGAAATTCGTCAATGTGTTGCAATTCGCGAAAATCTAGAACAATTTCAAAAGAAAGAGCAGGCTTTACACGATAAAAACTCTGAACTTAGCAAAACCCTCCAAAAGGGTATGAGCCAGCTGTCGATTTATACCACTCATGCTGCACGAATGCTTAAGGAGTCTCAAGAAAAACTGAATCTGTCAAAAAATGGACAGTCGTCTTATCTTGAATTAAATCAAAAAGTTTTGGCCATGCAGTCTGATCTTGCAGAACAAGCAGAAAACACTTCAAAGCTAAGTTCAAATCTTAATGTAGCTCAAGAAGCTATTGCTACCAACGAATCAGCAGTACAGCAAGTCACCGACGATGTTAATGCTATAAAAGTCAGTCTATTAGAGAATGATCACCTGGAAAATAAAGAGCAAATGGTACAACTCTTGAGTAAAACACAAGATGCACACCATCGGCTTGGTCAACTCCTTGAAATTAATAATAATTTAAGCCAAAGACTGGTAGAATATGATAGTAATTTACAAGTTCAGCACAATAATTCGCGTAATAATCAAAAATCAATTGCAGAGACTGCTGAAGATTTAAACGAGCAAAAAACGCACTGCAAGACATTAATTGATCAAGTGGATCAAAGTCATAAAGTTGTCACTCTTGCCTGTCAAAAAACTAACGCTATTAATGATCAGCTCGAAAAGCTATTACATGAGGATCAAAAACATCGCTCTTCAATATTAATAGCTTTGAAGGATTTACGCAGTCAAAAAAAATCAATTAAAGAATTAACCTGTTTAACCACAGCCCAAAATAGCTATCAAAATAAACAAACCGAGCAAGTGGAAGGTTTAATTGCTGAGTTATGTGAATTACAAAATACTATAGGCTCTACCTATAAACAATTTAATACAGATCATGAAACATTAAAAACCTTAGTTCCCCGGCTAGAACAACAAGAAACCTCTTTGAGTAAATTCATCAATGAAGCTCAAGATACTATTAAAGGGTACAAAGAGTCGCATAATAAATTCAATGAATTATTTGATTCTATGAAACAAGAGCACGCTGATCACTCAAAGCAATCAAATCAACAACTTGAAAATGTTGAAAATCAGCTTAAAAAACACCAGCAAGCCCATGATGATCGTGAAAATACCGCACAAAAAACTCAGCAACAACTGGAGTTATTAGAAGAAACCATTAGTGAGCAGCTTGAGCAGCTTAAGACTGTTGAAAGCCAAATCACGGAAGGGCTTGATCACTTACATAATGAGCAAGTTAATAATGCACAGCTTTTAGAGTCTGTAGAATTTAAAACAACCGAGCTGGGTTACCTTAAAGACCAATGCGACCAATTATTAAATCAATCGATTGATCAAAATAAAACCGTTAAATCGCAGACTGAATCTTTGGCTGACATTATCAAACAAGCTACTAGCATTCAAACCAATGCAGAAACGGCGATTACTAAACAACACGACATTGCTATTGATTTTGAGCATATTGCCCAAACAGTCAACACAACATTAGCTGATATTAATGCTAAAAATAAAATGACATATCAAACTCATCAACAGGCGCTTGAATCCCTAGAAGCAATTAAGTTAACTCAAGCAAATGTAGCACTACAAACTGCAGAACATAAGAGCATACAAGTTACATTAAAACAATCTATGGCCGAGCTTGATGAGCAACAAATAGCAATGAACTCCACCACCGAGAACATTGAACAATTAAAACATTATGTGGAACAGCAGGCAAAAGATCAACACAAATTATTTACAGATCAGTCAGCAACTAATAAAAAATATGATGCCAGTTTAAAACAATATTCATCCCAGCTTGATCAATATCAACAGCTTGATAAAAAAGTTGAATCTCGATGCAATTCTATGGATGAATTACAAACCAAAGCTGAAACTACAATTGGTGCATTTAATACACAAACTGAAAAACTGAAAGGGGCTTTTCGCACTATTGATAAACGCCTCACTCAATATCAAGATAAGTTTAAAGATTACTCAACTCGCTTAGATCAAACTGACCAATTGGTTGAGGATTTACAAGAGTCTAAAAAAACAGCTGATAATTTCGCAGAATGGACCCAGTCAATTCGCCAAGAAGTAGACTCTAAATTAAAAGCAATCGATGACTATCAACGCAATGCATACCAACATGAGCAACAAGTCAAAGCCTATGAATCGAAATTATCGCAACAATATGATGATATGCAAACCAAAATGAATATGCTCGAAGAGTCTATGGCAAATCTTGAGTCTATTCGTCAAGAAGAAGCCCAATATCGGGATGAATTACGCGCTATCGCACAAAATCATGAGTACCAACAAAATAATGTAACTCAACAATTAAATGAATCGCATCAGCAACACCATGAACTGTCACAGTCTATTGATGACGCTCATTTAATGTTCCGAGAAAATAAACTAGCCACCCAAGAGACCTTTATGGCCAATCGAGAAACTAAAATTGTGCTGCAAGAAATTCGTAAAGAAATTACTCAGTTAAAACATGCTGGCCTAAGAAGTATCGAATCATCGAAGATCTCAGCCCCGCAACTTGAGCAAAAATTTAGACAAGACTGGTCAAGCGAGCGACGAATTGAGAACTTAGAGAATAGCTTTAATTCTAATCATAATAATACTAGCCATAATAATACTCATAATAATACTAGCCATAATAATAGTACTATGAACAACGCTAACGGGTTACCTAGAAGAAATCAAAGCTCTGAAAACACGAGTACAACCAAACAAAAACCAGCAGATGATACTAACGATATCACAAGCTTTATCTTATAATAGCTTTATTATTATAATAACTATATGGCCACAAGTAATACTAGCGGCCCTAATATTATAACATCGCATATTATGGATTTTACAAGCAAGCCTTGGGATGGGCTTATTAAAATTGTATTTTTTTTATTCTTCCAATAAAATAATTTTGTGCTAGGATGCGCCCTTCACGACATATCATTTTAACTTTGGAATTTTTAAATGATTACACAAACTTCTGCATCAAATACTTCAGTATCAAATACTAGCGCATCTCATAACTCACAAAGTAATTTTAGCTTACCTAATTTTCTGACTCCTGGTCGGATGACTCGCTTATTAATGGCGCAACCTGTGTTGTTTGCCAATTACGCAACTCGAGCATTGGCCGACTCTACAAATAATGAGACCCTTAGGTCACCATCTTCAGGCCAAGCCTTAGACCCAGATTTAATGAATAACGGCACCAAAACCCCACCACAAGGTAAACTTGACTGTCCTTGTATCCCGTTAAACCAAACTTCACTAGCCACATCAGATCAATACGATGCTAGTGCTGATTGCCTCTATGTCAATCAGCCAAATGGCGTTTTCTGCTACCCGCTGGAGTATGGGCTTGAGGGCTGCCAAGCCTACGATAAATCACTTGCGCCCTATTGCGACCAGCAAGATGAGTTTCCGGGCAACCCAGACTGGTGTTCCAAGTCATTTTGTTATGTAGACCCCAATAATTGTAAAAATAATGAATTTTATCCATCTACTTATTTTACAGATCAAAATCTACACTATTCCTATGGTGTCTGTGGTGACTCAAATACTTTTTTGAATATGATTAACGATGACCTGCAGCATTCATTTATGGAGCTGGTCACAGCCACGGAAAAAGGAGTTGTATCGACCAAACGTAGCATTGAAGAAAAATATGATTCTATTGAACAATTTAGTAAAAGCCCTGCTAATGTTGCCGCAGAATGTAATTTTGACAACGCCTGCGGCGCAATTCTTGAGGGTGAGCTCAATAAATGCTGGGACCAAGAAGTTGACTTTAATAATATTAACGTGGCGCTACACCCACAGAAGATAAATCAAGCAAACCCTCAAGATTTAAACACTCTTGCGTGCTTAACTAATGTTATTGAACCTGCCTATATTGGTATTGCCGACGCTGAACACGACGATAATAATAGAATTGCTTATCAATACTTTGGTGATCATAAAACTGGTGCATTAGTGCAATACCCTCAGCTTGAACTTTGCGCTAAGGACTATGATGCTCGCTTTAGACCATGGTATGCCTCTGCAGTGAGTGGCCCTAAAGATGTGGTTGCAGTTATCGATACGAGCGGCAGTATGCGCGGTAATCGCTTAGACTTAGCTCGGCAAGCTACTAAAGCAGTTATCAATACACTGACATGGGCTGACCGGGTATCACTGGTGACTTTTAGCACCGGTATTGATGACGTCTACAGTGAAAAATTAATCGATGGCAGTGAAGCTAATATTGAAAAAATGTCACAATGGATTGATGATAAATTCCGCATCAACGGTGGCACTAATTTCGCTGCTCCCTTAACTAAAGCCTATGAAATTTTAGGGAAAAATAAAGATGCCGATGATCAAAAAACTTGCTCACAAGCAATTTTATTTTTAACTGATGGTGAAGATCCCTCATTTGATATAAGCGACTTACAGCCACTGGTTGATAACAACCCGGATGCTGTTGTGTTTACCTATGGCTTAAGTGCAAATGCTGAAAAAGGCGCCCTGCAAGATATTGCTTGTTTGACCAGTGGTATTTTTCACCCAGTAAGAAATGAAGAAACCCTACCTAAACTTATGTCTTCGTATTATGAATACTACGCTAAGTTACAAGACACTGGTAAAATCAGCTGGATTCAATACCAAGATACTGTAACTGGAGTTGACTTAATTGCTGGTTGTAGCCCGGTGTTTAATTTTGATAAAGCCAGCCAACTTGAGCCAACTTTGGTGGGCGTCAACTGCATGGACCTCAATACCATTGTAGATTTAGCCACACTGAGGTCCTGCCAGGGTAATAGCTATGATCAATTTATTGATCAGGTTTTTAATGAAGCAATCCAATGCTCGGCTAAAGGCGGTAAAGTTGAAAATAATTGTGAATTACAAAATATTAGAGCTAAGGTAAGCTCTGAATCAATTTGTATGGATCAAAAAGACCCAAGTAGCTGTGATATTGGCCCACAACCAAATGCATCGGATTTTTCACACTTATCGCCAGATCGTTTTCAATTTATATTGCTGAACAACTGCACAGTTAATAGCACCTGCGCCAATGAAAATAAAATTGTTGAAAAAGACTCTCAACAAGACTCTAAAGGTGGCTTAAGTACAGGCGCACTCACTGGTATTGCTTTAGCAAGTATTACTGGGGTCATTGGCGGTGTTGTTGCCTTGTATTGCTATAAAAAGAAGTCTAAAGATATGAGAGCTAACCCGCAGCAACAAGAAATGGCCCACCGGCCACCACCGCCCCCACCAGCAGGTATTGGTAACTACCCAGCTGCAGAGCCACCCAGGTATCCTTTAGTGTGATGTCTAAACTCTAAGCTTATAAATTTGTATGCTAAGAGTTGTAAATTACTACAAATAACTTGTGCCTGTATTTACATTTTGCTCACGCTTGTGCGTTCAATAATATGTCACTATAAGATTATTTTTTTAATGGACTAAAAGATAACCTTATAGTATTTTTTAGATCTATTAACTCAGTTTATTGTTAATTCATATGAAACAAATATTCTGTTAGGGGGACTAATAGATAAGAATTTAATGACAGTACTGGAAAATCTTGAATATGAAATATACAGCCAAAAAAACCTTCATTTACGCAACTACGGCTGTTGCCATTAGTGCTTCTGGGTATATGATCGCTAATACAAGTAATATTGAAAAGGCGGTTTCTATGCCAAAGCCAAGCGAGCATCAAGCATCAAACTTAGAGTCTAGTAAGCATAATATCTCACACATCTCCCAAGCAGCTGATCCAAGCTTTTCAAAAAAAGAAAAAAACGCTTGGATTGAGGGCTCACTGGCTTCAGCTTATTTACTAAATACACATCTTAAAAACTTTAATATTGAACCTGACATGCAGGGCAATCAATTAATTTTAGATGGCACGGTCAACACACAAGCCTCAAAACAATTGGCGCAAGATATTGCGCAAAGCTTAGAAGCTAATTTATCGGTAACAAATAATATTTCTGTGGACAAAGAATTGGCACTATCACCCGCCGTAAAAAAGCCTGATGCTTTTGACCAGCAAGTGGAAGATGCAACTTTAACTGCCTCTATAAAAAACGAATTTAAGCGCAATAATTTATTTAAAAAACCAATCGATATTACAACCCGAGATGGTGTGGTCTCATTAAATGGCGATGTAAAAACCAGACTACTCGCTTCACTTGCGGAAAGACTTGCTAAGGATACAGCAGGGGTAAAAGAAGTTGACAATAATTTACAAGTAAACCGTAAACTTTCTTATTTATAATCTATAAAAGTTATTACTAATAAAACCTATTACGCATTACTTTATAATGTGATTTCTAGCGGATTGACTAAACTTAACCCTGAAACCATTAATTAGGAGAATGTGTAATGAAGAAGTACTTTCGTAGATTAGCTGTTTATACAACAACACTTGCCATGCTTCACCTTTTAGTGGGCTGTGGCACAATATTACATCCAGAGCGTAAAGGCCAAATCTCTGGTCAAGTAGACCCATCCATTGTTCTACTCAACGGTTTAGGGCTATTATTTTTTTTAGTGCCAGGTGTCGTAGCTTTTGCAGTAGATTTCTCTAATGGCACAATTTATTTGCCAGAAGGCCAAACCTCCCAGCTGAGTGAAACAGAATTAGAGCACATCACAGTCAATGGCGAAGTTAATATGCAACTACTTGAGCAAAGCATGCAAGCACGAGTTGACCCTAACTTAAGCCTTGAAGGTGCAATCATTAAAAAAGGTAATAAAGAGCCAACCAATGCTCAAGAATAGTCTCAATTAAGGCTCAATATGGCTGGTATAACCGTTATCAACAGATTGTTGCCATAATTGATTTGTAGCAACTACTTGCGTTAAGTTCCCTTCAAGCTGTGCTTGGCGCATATAGTTTTGGCTTGGTTGCAACACTAAAGCATGGGCTTTATCGACCAAGTTATTAAGTGGTGTGGCTAATTTCGCATGCATTACTTTCAATAAAAGTGCAGCGGAAAACATGGTTGCACCTCGTGCTGTTGCTAGCAGTAGATTCTGACTCAAATAGCTTTCCAGAGTACCTTCGTCGTATATTTTTGCCAGAGTCGCGTTGCCAGCAACACCATAAATAACAGATAAACTCGCTACAACTAGCGCATATGGTAGTGCATTAGCCATGCGTTTTGCCGCTGTATTTGTTTGACTTACTAATTGAGATTCAGCCAGCCTAATAGGCGCTGGCTCAAGCTCTATACCGCAATTTTGAGCTAGGCTAGTTGCCATACCGTTGGTATTTTTGGGCAAACTTGTCATCATAATTTCTTCAATGGCCTCGTTGGCACCGCGGCTAAAGGCCTGTGGAATGCTGGGGTAATATTTTAAATCCTTAGATTCGGCTGACGCCCCAGCAACTATTATTTGGTAAGGCACCGCTGGAATCTCGGCCTGGCCGGTATTAAAAGCTATTTGGCGGATGCATATTTGAAATGGCTGAGTTGGTTTATCACCTTTGATCAGTTGATAACCATGGATCAGTTGCATATGGTTTTCATCTGCAATTTCTTGGATAATACCGGCACCATCGCGCATCATTTGTTTCGATACTGGCTTGGACAAAGTTTGTGGATCCTCCAGTGCGAGATGGCGTAAAATTTTTCTATAGACTTGGATTGGCATTTTTTCTTTAATAAATTTTAGATCAATTGTTTGATCAGCCGTTGGCGCGTTCATCTTGTTTGGCTGGTGAGCATCGCTTTGGCTTGGTAGAGATACATGAGACGCTACAGATTGAAGGGAGCTTGCAGCGCTTACAAAGCTATCAAGTGAGTTTGTGGACTCATTGCGAGATAAACTTGAACCTAAAGCTGCTGTGCGAGCCATCTCTTGTTGCGGATTTCTGCTGAAAGCACCTGTACTTATGGAGTTATGCATGTCATTTTTTACTCAACGAATTAACCCGAATCTTAGCCGACATAATAACATCAAAAAAACATCTTTGTAACAAGGTTTTGTACAAAAATACTGCTGCCATACCTCACCCTTCATTGACGCTCACACCCGCATAATTTGACAAGAAAACTTATTAATCGATTAGTTTGACTCGATCTAACAGGAGAAATATATGTCTTATATTACTACACGCGATAATACTCAATTATTTGTAAAAGTTTGGGGGACAGGTAAGCCAGTGGTGCTCATTCATGGCTGGCCGCTGACTTCTGACTCATGGGACTCGGTGTCTTTTGCTTTGGCTAATAGTGGATATAAAGTCATTGCCTATGATCGTCGAGGTTTTGGTCGGTCTGACCAACCTTGGACAGGCTACGATTATGATACCTTAGCTGACGATCTAGCTGATGTAATGAAGGCAACAGGCGTCACTGGCAATGCTGCGATAATTGGCTTTTCTATGGGCGGCGGCGAAGTTGTCCGATATATGTCTCGGCATAAAGGTGCCAATGTAACCAAGGCTGGGCTTATTTCATCTATTGCCCCATTTTTACTGAAGACCGATAGCAATCCAGATGGCGTGGCAGAAAAAGATTTGAGCGCCATGGCTGAGGGAATAGAGCAAGATCGGGCTCATTTTATGAAAGGCTTTCTCAAAGACTTTTATGGCATTGGCTTGCTTTCTAACCCAGTAAGTGATGAGGTTTTAGCCTGGTCTTGGAGTATGTGCATGCAAGCTGGCCTAAAGCCAACCCTCGCCTGCGCTGAGGCATTTGCACAAACAGATTTTCGCAGTGAAATGGCCCATATTAACGTCCCAACCCTCGTGATTCATGGCACTAAGGATCATACTGTGCCCATTGATGCCACAGGTAGGCCGGCAGCCCAGGCAATTACTCGCGCTACCCTAATAGAATATGATGGCGAGCCTCACGGTATTATTGTCACCCAAGAGCAACGCTTGATTGAAGATTTACAAGCCTTCCTACGTCAATAGTCAGATTAATTGTTAACACTATTTAACACTTGCAAGGCTTGCTTATTAATGTAAGCAAGCCTTGCAATTTACTACATAAAGCCTGCAGATTTACTACCCGCTTGCAATTAAAATTAAACTTTCCATATTAGTAAAAACATAGAGAACTCAATATCTAGTTGCCATATTGAAATATGGTGTGAATTAGAATATTGTATCTTGAGTCAATTACTATAAAAAATGTCAGGAAGTTGTTATGAAGTATCTGGTCATTATTATTTCGATCTTTTTAAGCTTATTTACTGCCAATACACATGCGGCCAAACCAGATGATATTCGTCAAGTGCGGGTTCTCACTGCATATTCTATATATTCTAAAAACGCAACTGGCGGTTATTACAAAACTTCACTTAAACTCAAGCAAGCCAATACATCTTTTAACTCTGCTTTAAAAAATGATTCTAATCTGCAAGTTAAATTTATTAACTACGAAGCCCCTAAGACTTATAACCAAGTAGCTTATAGTAAACATGAAGCTCATTTGAATTGGCTCATATACCAAAAACACCATACAGCCCGCCTTATAATTAACAAAGCTAAGCGAGTACATGCCCACTCTATTTACATGGTTGTGGACACCCAGCTAGGCGACTATGGCTGGGGTGTAGTTGATAAAATTGGCGGTAAATATGCTATTGGCAGCCTAGACTCACTGATTATGGCTCATGAAATTGGTCATAATATGGGTGCAACTCACGAAGATGGTGTCTGTGCTAAAATAAATAACGCAGTTTATTATTCAAGTATTATGGCTCGTGGCACAAGCGTTTGTCCATGGTCATTGAACCCTATTTCTACAAGCAAATATTCAACCTATAAAAAAGGCGGCTGGTTTAATATCAATAAGTATTATACTAGAACCCGTGTACAATTTAAGGGCAATGCTGCAAATAGCTTAAAAAAGGGATACTTGCCACTTATAAAAAGTAAGTTTTAGGACAAATAAGTTTTTGGACAGTCTCAAGCTTACTTTTAGTCTATAAGTCTCCAAAATATATTGTAAAGTCAAGTGAGATAGACAAGGACATGTTCAATGCGGCCTCAATCAAACAACATACTGCCACTTATAATTCTTATAGCTTTATCAGTTGGCGTATTTTTATGGCTCTCTCAAGATACAACCGAAGAAACTAAAGCACTCCAAACAACAAAACTAAGGCCAACGCCCGCTTCAGTCAATTCGCAAGATGTTAATCAACCTACTGAATCTACTCCCCCAGAATCCAAGCCAGCTCTCACAGCAAGTAATAATATTAACGCTCAATATGACGGCGTTTTAAGCCCTGAATTAGCTGCTTATTTTGATGAAAGTGAGACCTATCGACCAACTGACCCTGATGAACAACAAGAACATATTACAAAATCCCTCGCTGATCTTGATCAAAGACCTTCAAATAGACAGCATTCCATGAACCCTATTGGCGATATTGTTTATAGTGATTTTAACCCAAAGCCTTTTAGCCCAAAGGCAGAAAATGAAAGTTTTCAATGGACTGGTGAAGATGGCCTCATTGATGATAATGCATCTTATTATGCAGTGAATGATGTCCAAGCAGATCAACTCATCAAAGCAAAACCATTTGTAAAACAAAGACAAATGGTTTATGTAAAAGATTCAGCCAGCTTACTTGATACCCATAAGCTAATAATGAATGCTTATAATGAAACCAGCCAGATCACCCTGCCTGGCTTAGATGGCTCGGAATACGAGGTTCAGATTGATTCTATCTCTAGAAACCAAGATGAGGGGGCTGCGTTTATATTGGGTCACCTTAAAGACCAAGCAGACTCAGAGGTAGCTATTACCTTAGCGCAACACCCTTTAGCGCAACAGCATACCAATGTTGGTAATTTGTCGGATGTATCCTTTGATATACAATTTAAGGCTCCGAATAATACGCCTCAGCATATTCGTGCAAGCTCTCTCACTGAATCAACGCTTGTCATTGAGCAATTAGATGTTGATGCTATCAATACTTTTAATAGCGAAAAAAGACAAGTGAATGATGTAGTGAATGAGTAGCAGGATAATCGTACTAATAAACACCTCTAAAACGCTCTCACTTAGGCTGTTGCGAGCAAAGTCGCAAATGGAGTAAAGTACAGCTGCTTATTAAACTTTAATCTCATCAATACTCTTTAGCCGAACGAATAACAAACTAAGCCTTCCTATAAAACGGCAATTTATACAATATGTATTATATTTCTCAAGTTTTTATAATTCGAGAGATTTATGCAACTCTATATCTTAGCTTTAACTGATGATGGGCCAGCAAAAATTACACAAATAAAGGAATTATTATGTTCAACTTTGCACTCAATTCAAAAAGTTTTGCCAATACACATCAAAACTACTCCCATGCAACACTATCTACAGCTCAAATTGCAATGCCTAAACTCAGTGTGGTTAAACCAATGGCAAGCGCCATGCTTACCGCACGAACACAACCCCATTTACTCACGCAAACCTGTGCTATGCGTGATAGTGGTCAATCATCAAGTAACTTACCCTTCAAAATAAACGAGTCACCTGAAACCAACGATTCATCGCCAAAAAATGACGCAATAGATCAAATACAACCTGCAGATCAAACCAAAGACCAAGTCTATCTTTCCAAGGGGTTTCGGCAAGCTATTGAATCCACGCTTGCATCCCCTAGCACAACAACAAATCATTCAATTGACAGAGAGCCTAAACTCTTCCAAAAAGCGCAAAGAATAGTTCGGGTATTTACAGAACTGCAAAATATTGTTCCAAAGCCCTTAGTAAATTCTTTATTTAATAAAGCCAAAAGCGATATTCGCACCAATAGTATAGAAACAAGTTTTATAGCCAAAGGACTTGAAGGGCTACTAGACAACTTACAGCTTAATTCTGGCCGCACAGTGAATACAATTGAAAAAGAAGAGTCCATTTATTGCTTACTTAAATGCCTTGATATTTTTGATCAGGCTATTGAAGAAATTGACGGTCATGCAGATAAAAAACTGCCCTTGATTTCTTCTTTGGCTTTAAGTGGCTTAGACAATATTATTTCTAGCCCTAGTCGTTTTGACCGATTTGGTATGATGAATATTTATACTCGCTTAGTCAACCTTGTTACTGGTGATAACTCCAAAGGTGTCAATGATTTAGTGACTGGCTTTAAAGACCGTTTGTTAACTAGTATTGGCAAAGAAGACCCAGAGAGTTTTTCAGCTCAACTCAAAACTTTTTTGTATTTGGCTATTTGTATTGATACCGGCCAACCAGTTGAAACAAAAGACTTCGTTAATGCGGTACAAAACCTTGGGGTGATTGTCTCTAAAATTGCACAGACCCTTGGCAATCAAGTCAACAACCCCTTACTTGAAGATGGTGGCAATAGATCACGATTATTACAAGCCTGTAAAGAACTACAACAATACAATAAGCCCATGAGCGCAGCTGACGCCAAAATACAAATGGCAGAATTTTATGGTCAAGCATTAGGTGACAATTGGCAGTCATCCATGTTTAAATCTATCGATTTTACTAAGCCTTATCGCACCGGCACTATTGCGGGTGTTTATAAAGCGGTAACTACTGATAACCAGGATGTTATTGTTAAAATTAAAAAGCCGCATCTGCAGGCAGCTTTGGCAACTAATAAAGCACAATTGAATACACTATTGACAGCGCTTTATGCAGTAGTCCAAGAAACTATTGATAGCTACAGCCGGTTAGGCAAAGATGTCCCTAAATTACTTGACCAAGCTAATTTATTTCAACGTTCGCAAGCGTCTACTAATAGTTTTTTTGAGCGTTTTCAAACTGAGCTTGATTTTGAGCAAGAAGCTCAAGCTATGCAAAGCACTCAATGTAAAACTCCAGCAGTGATTAGCTTTACGCCAAATACAATTATCATGCAATATATTGATGGCGGGGTTTCGCCACTTGAGTTTATTGAAATTAGTAATCTTGCCAAACCAGTTAATTATAAAGCAGCGCCAGATATGAAAACCGCTGTAGAAGGTTGGCTACAAACTCACTATCCACATCGATTACACAGCAATAATGCAATTGAGTTTTCACCATCAGGCGCTGACGTTAGAGTACATTTTGCCGACGGGGCCATTAACCCACTTGATATTAATCTTAGGCGTCAAGGCGGCCAATGGCAGGTTAAGCCTGTGCAAAAATATATTGATTATTCGCGTAAATCAAGAGATATGATTGCCACTCAAAGTATTGGCGATTTACTCACTCAGCTCGCTGAGGGGAAACTGAACTGTGATACTCATGGCGGCAACTTTATTATCTCGCCTGGGCAAAAACCTGGTAAAAATGCTGTGTATAATATTGATTTTGGTTTAACTGCAACAATTGATAGCAATGAACGCTCGCTTGCCTGGAACTTTATTAAAGGGTTTTTATTTAAGAATGAACAAGCTATTGCTAAAAGTTATTTAAATATGACTTCGCGATCGGCCACACTAAACCCTGAGGACTATGCCACAACTGTTACTGAATTTACCAAAGTATTAAAAGACTCTCAATATACTAAAATGGTTGCCGAGGACCCAGAAAAAGCCCTTGGTCCAGTAATGGAATGGCTCGCAGGAGAAGGCTTTGATATTGATTCAAAATTTTATGCCATTATTCGATCATTTTCAGGCGTTGCCACTAATGCTATAGCCTTACAAGGCGGTCAAAGAGTCACACCTAACCAAATATTTCAATTATCAAACCAATTACTGCATAAAAATAAAACTGGCGATGCCAATTTTGTACAAGACTTTGTAAAGGTTATTCAAAACTCTCAAGCGACTCACGCATTGACGCAATTATCCAATTCGATTGGTGCATTTTTTCGCCAAGGCCCAAACCCACATTAAATTGCGTTTTCAAGGTGCAATAGTGACTTATACTTTATCTTGAGGTTTCAATTGAACACCTTCAACGTTTTTAAGTCTATACATATTGTACAAAAAGACACCTGTGTTTTAATATTCCTTGACGCAACTGAATAGCACATCATAGGTATAACGTTATTATCACTTAACACTTGGAAAGGTTATATGAAAGATTCATTAATTCAACTGCAGACACCGCTGGTTACACCACAGGATATTGAACACAATACCAATATGCTGCATGAGGTTTTATCAAAAACTCATCTGAGCCAGGATTACACAATTGATGAGCGAACTGAGCGTTTAGCTGAGGCCGCTCAAGAAATTGATCTGTATCAACAATTGGATATCCCCTGCCAGCCAGAATTAACGGGCATTAGTATTCCGCCAGCACCACATCTCAAAACTGCCGTGAGCAAAATCTTGAATGGCCTGCATTTAATACCTGAAATGTGTCACAGCCGATATTGGCAGTCTATGACACCAGAATGCGGTAAACTGCAATTATCATTATGCCAAGACTTTGTAGATGCTGGCCAACCGATCAATGGCCGAATACGTATTGATTCAGTGATTTGTGATTTGCAAAACGATGGTCCCTCTGCCAAGTTAGTTGAGTTTGAGCCCCATTGTGGTGGTGATACTACCCATACTCTGATTCATGATGTATACGAAAAAGCTGGCCTGCACGTACAACCCTATACGCAAAAACTCATTGAACATTTAAGTTCTGAAACTATTGATAACAATGGTAAAATTCGTTTCGTGCAGTGGCCGAAAGAGCAAAGAACTGATATAGACTACCATAATGTCATGGAACAGCTGTTAGTCAAGTTAAGACACCATGGACTAGATGCTAAACAGTATGACTATAATGATCCCGCTGCTGATTGGCATAACTCTTTAGTTTATAGGTTATTTGAGTTTTCTGAAGCTCATAAAAGCCATGAACAACAAGCGATGATTAAGGCTCACAATCAAGGTGAACTTAAGCTTGCCAACCCAGCATTTGCTTTTGGTAAACTTGTACCACTATTTATATCTGAATTCCCTGAGCTTTTCGCCACAAGACTTAATATGACGGCGCAAGAGCTTGACTCCTTTCCTTATTCAGTCTCTGTTTTAGATTATATGACTTCACCAGAATTACAAAAATCCAAACCCTATTCTACATTATTTTTAAAAGGTATTTTTAGTGCAGGCTCTGGTGGCGGCAATGACGTGCACCCACTGCATCATTTTGACACTTGGGAGAAAGCAAAAGCGTTTATTGAAAAAATGTCAAATGATGAAAATGGTGGCTGGATTTTACAAGAAGAAATCCCACGGGCGCACATTGATTTCTTACAGCGAGTGCAAGGTGAACAAGTTTCGCATATGAATAAACATGCGGGCATTTTACAACGGCAAATGTTTTTAGCCACAGAACCTGTGGCCCATATTAATTACAGCACTTCTCGATATAAAGGCTCTGGAGATGAAAAAATCCACGCCGAAAAGGGAGTTGCTATTTTTATCTAAAATATCTTAATCGAACCTAGTGCTGCATCCTGTAATTACGCATACATAGAGGCGATTTGCTTTTTTACACAGTTCAAGGCGCTGAAGCGCAGGCTTAGTGGTGCTAAGTCAAGATTCAGCAACGCAGAAATGTGTGAAAAACAATCGTTTTGATGATGCGTAATTACAGGATGCAGCACTAGCAGTTAAGCAGTCAAGGAGTAATACATGCCAATCGAATTCTCAAAAACAAGTCATATCGTGCAAACTTTGCCTACCGGCGATCCACATACTATTCATGCATACCACTTTGCTGGCGAACCTGGGCCTTCTATTTATATTCAAGCCAATTTACATGGGCCTGAAATTATAGGTACACCTTTGATTGGCAAGCTGATTGAGTATCTGCATACCCTTGACACCATTAAAGGCTCTATTACTTTGGTGCCATGTGCTAATCCACTGGCTGTTAATGACTCTAACTTAGCCCTTGATGGGCGCTGGAATAAAAAAAGCGGGCAAAATTGGAATCGTATTCATGATTTTGGCCAGCAGTGGCACTCGCGTGAAGACAAAAAAAATTACTTAACCAATTTTTTGAAGACTCAAGGGATTAGTATCGAGAAAAAATTGTCGGCAACTTTACATCTTATCGCCGGTCAACCAGATTATATTATTGATCTACATGCTGCGGGTCTTTATTCGTGTGATTATCGCTTTGTTATGCCCCAATGCATTAACGACTTTGATCTACTGGGTAATGAGCTGGCTTTAATTAACGACAGCTCGGATTTTATTTTTGGTGATTTTAAAGGCTCGTTTGTGCGGCCATTCAGGGATACACCAGAACTAATCTCTAAAGCATGCACTTGGGAGCTTGCTGGCGACCAACAAGTGGATCGAAGTATACTTGAGGCCCGCTGGGTGGCAATGAAACGCTGGATTGATTATGTATTACTTGATGTGCCTACTAAAAACCCAAATACAACCATTGTAAGAAGCGTCACTGAGTTTGACGTGATCAACTCACAACACCATGGTTATTATATCTGGGAAGTACAAGTTGGCGACATAGTCCCTGCCGGCAAACCATATATTACCTATTACGAGCCAGTCACCAATGAATTTAAATCATTTTCTGAGTCAAGAGACTTTATGCTGGTAAGTAAGTACACTATTGGTGCCTTGGGAGAAGGCGAGCAAATTGGTGAGCGGGTTTGGTTGTGATAGTACACAGCTGTTATTTGTTAACCAGGCTATTTTAAATAGCCTTTAAATTGTGCCAGTAAATAAGCATTCGATGTGCTTGCATCTATAATTGTCCCGTCCATTAGCCATTGCTCAAATGTTGTGCGTAACACTTTTTGGGTAGTTAAGCCAAACTCTTCGCTATCAAGCTGGGTTTCGCCTTGAGTTAAGCCTTTGGCTATAAAAATAGAATACCCTTGATTGGTGAGCCCATTAGCAAGTTTTTGATAACCAATATAAGTCATTTCAGCAGCTGTAAGCCCGGTTTCTTCTTTAAGTTCGCCCTGAGCGACCTCAAGTGGGTCAGCGCCTACTTGAGTTTCCCAAGCACCTTGCGGCAATTCAATTGTATATTGACCAATTGGATACCGATATTGCTTGACCACATAAATGAATTCATCTTCCACCGCTAACACAATCACGAAATCTTCTTTTTCAACTACTGAATAAATGCCCACTTCGCCAGATTCTCTAAGGATTGAATCCTCTCTTAAGCGAATCCATTTATTTTTATAGATTTCTTGAGTTTTAAGGGTTTTAATCATGTGGTAATCTTATTAAATTTCATTTAAAAAACCAACAAGCAAGGCTCGGTCATTTCTTGCATGGCATATTTTGGCCCCTCGCGGCCATGGCCAGAATCTTTCACGCCACCATAGGGCATTACATCGACCCTAAAACCTGGGGGAGAGTTTATAATAACTCCACCCATATCCAGCTGCTCATGAGCCTGTTTTAATTCACGGGTATCAAAAGTATATACCCCAGCTTGTAAACCATATTTCGAGTCGTTAATGGCTTGTATGCCTTGCGCAAAAGTATCGACAGACTCAATCACAACTATGGGTGCAAAGGCTTCATCTTGCACAATTGCCAAGCTTGATTTGACATTAGTCAGTATTGTGGGTGGATAAATATTCTTTTTAGAATCACCCACACCCTCATATAAAATCTTAGCGCCGTGCTCTTTAGCTTCAGAGACTAATTGTGCCACACGGTCATAGGCATCACTACTAATTAATGGCCCAACCTGAATACCTGAATTATTCGGGTCACCAATACCAAGCGATTCAGTTGCACTTTTGAAAGCTGCGATAAATTCATCATATTGTGCTTCGACTACGTAAATTCGTTGCGTTGAAATACAAATTTGGCCAGCATATAAAAATGCACCTTTGGCAAGACCTTTGGCGGCGCTGGTAATATTCGCCGAACTGCTCACAAGCGCCGCGCCATTGCCACCGAGCTCTAAAGCTACAGATTTTTTATTGACTAAACTTTTTAAATGCCAACCTACCCCATCGCCCCCAGTAAAGGAGACAAAGCGAATTCTTTCATCTTTGACAATAATTTCAGCTTGATCATTGGTACAAATAACTACGTTTAAACTGCCCTTAGGTAAATCAAGTTCATTGAACATTTCGCCTAAAATAATGGCAGATAAAGGTGTTTTAGATGAAGGCTTTAAAATAACCGGACACCCAACAGCAATGGCTGGCGCTACTTTATGTAAGGCGAGGTTTAATGGAAAATTAAATGGCGAAATTGCCAACACTGGGCCCTTAGGCTTACGAATGGTATAAGCCGTTTTACCCTGGCCAGCCCCCATATCTACAGGTACATATTCACCACCAAAACTAAGCGCTTGCGCCGCAGCGGCTTTAACTGTAGTTATACAACGGTCAATTTCTGTGGCGGCATAATCTCTGGGCTTGCCAGCTTCAGCAATAATAATGGCAACTAATTGCTCTTTACGGTCTTGCATGATTTGCGCTAATTGAAATAAAGCATCAGAGCGCTGACTAATAGTTAGTTTTTTTAATGGTGCAAAGGCTTTATCCGCTGAGTTGACAGCATTTTCGATTTGGTCATCGGTGGCGAGCGGTATAGTTTCAAGCGTATTCAAGTGATATTTATCAAGCACATCTATAGCATTATCGTGCTTGCCTACCACAAATTCACCATTGATATACATTCTGTTGCCGACTTCAAGCGATTGGTGAGCTGACATGATTATCCTCCTTGTGATTTAATTATATTATTAAACCATTTCGGGTAGGCTTCAATATGTGAAGTCATTGTCAGCGTGCTATAGATCTTCAGAAAAGTAATCTGTCTAAAAAGTGTGGAATACGCTAGTGTACATCAACTTTTTAGACAGATTACTTTTCTGACAAGGTATAGTCTTGTTGAGTCATGCATTGATAGAGGTCTTTACACATATAGAGCGTTTGAAGCCCTCATATAAAAATTAAGATCATAACGGGTGATAACACAGATAAAATCACACCACTGGAAAGCGCAATTGGTACTACTGCTATACCATAGGACTTTTTAAGCAAAGGTAAGGTGGCATCCATTGCAGTTGCGCCGCAATAGCCAACCCCTATCATTGGCGATAGACCGCGCATTAATGGCAAACAAATAATAATTAAAATTTCACGGGCAATATCCATACTAAACGCCAAACCGCCTAAATATGCGCCGGCTTCTTTGGTAATTAACACACCAGATAAAGAATACCAGCCATAACCTGCGGTGATAGCAATACTCTTGTTAAGGGGTATTTCACTTATTAAAGCAATAATAATTCCGGCGATCAAACAACTCAAAACCATTATTATAGCAATGCTCAAGCCTTTAATATTTAAAAATGCTGCTGCCAAACTGATTTGATGCATACGCAGCTCAAGACCGATTAAAACCATTAATAGCGCCAAGACACTCATTAAACTGAACTGTATCGGCGCTGGGTCTATAGCCAATACTTGACCAAACCAATAGCCTAAAACTAACACAAGTACCACTTTTAACTCTTGTATTCCTCGAAATATTCGAGTTAATAATGACTCGGACATATCGATAGGAGTTGATTGATTTGATTGAGGCTCTGCCAATATGTGCGCCGATGATTTAAACCACACAGACACGCCGTACAAACCAAGACAATTACACAGAGTAAGAATACTTACAAACAAAATACCATCTACGCCGATTGAGAATAAGAGCTGCTCGATATTTGGCTCAACCCCAAAGAGCGACCCCGTTAAAAATATCATGAGGTAAATAGCTTGGCTTAAACCAAAATTTAAATAACCAGTCCATCGCTTGGCATCAAGTGTAATGGCATAACCAATCATTAACGGCAAAGCTATACCAAAGACCAGCATCAACACAGTGGACAGCATTTAATTCTTCCTACTTCGAGATAACGACTTTTAAGCACTTCTACCTTTTCAGAAGTTCTATAAATCAACCAGTTGAATAATATCAAAAGCCACTTCTTCATAAGGATGAGCCTGCTTTAAAGCAGCTACCACTTGGTGAATGTTTGACTGTGCCACAATGGTTTCCACCCGATATTCGGCCACATGGGTTAATTGGTTTTTATCGCCTATGGCAGGATTCGAATTATGTGATGGCCTAAACTGGCCAACCCCCATAGTCTGCCAACAACATTGATCGTATTCGCCGTAATTGCCTGCCCCAGCAGTAAAAACAGCAGTTTTTACAGGCTCAATCCACGGCATGGGCACATAAAATATCAGTTTGTACAATAATTCAGTCATGATCACTCCTATAAATAACGGCTTGTGGTATTCAATATCCAGTTAATTGCTCTAGCTTGCAGCCAAATTGAGCGCTTCCGGCTAACTTGAATCCATTATTTAGAGACTTACTGCCAACCAATGTGCCACAGAGTATCATCTTGCAAATCTCGCCAGTCAATCACTATTTCACGCTTGGTCATGACTGATTGAATAACGCAATGAATCACCAAGCCTTGCTCGTCAAACTCAACCTCGATCACTTCAAAATGCTTCTCTTTATTTTTCGGCTGTCGAGCTGTCCATTTACTAAAAAGTAATTTTTTAGGATGCAAACTTTGAGATGTCATAAGAATTTCCTCTAAAAAAATTAAATTGTGACTAAAAATAATGCCAAAACACTGGTAGTTGATACAAATTTGTTGCATGATAAGGCAAGTATGCAAACTGTGAATTTTAATTACAACAACCTTATGTAGCACCAACGAAACCAACAATAAGCCCTCGGGAGTACCACTATGATTAATGGCCTACCAACCTCACAAACGTTAAACGATACCCATTACAATCAAACTAAGCCTGTAAATCAAGATGCAAATTCCAATTTACAAGCAATCCAGACTCTTCCAGCAGATCAACCAAGCCAAAAAGTTACTCACCAGTCTAGCAATTTAGCGCAACCAGCCGCTAACGATACCAACTTAAATAATATTGGCGAGCCAGTAGATACAACTCAAACCTTTAACGAGACTTTTGAGGATGAGAATGGCATAACTCAAAGTGGCACTTTTACTTTCATCCCTCAGCTTAATGATTTTTGCTTGACACTAGGTGAAATTAATTACCCCAAAACAGATGATTTTCAAGGCTATCAAGAGCTAGGTCGTTTTGAGTATTCTGCTGAAGCGAATTCCATGGTTTTGGTCAAAGGTCAAATATCTTGTGATGATAGCTTTATACTCGAAGGGTCGTTTAAATACGTTCCAGAACTTAAAAATATAGTACTTACACAAGGCTGTGCAAGCTTCCCTCAAACCGATCAATACATTGCCCATACTCAAGAAGGCACCTTTGACATTGATCTAAAAAGTCAATCCGTGTTTTTAAAATCAGGTAAAGTCTCTGATTTAGAGGGCTTTACATCTGAAGGTCAATTTGGAACTATCGAATCCACCAATGAGATCTATCTAACTAATGGTACACATTCCTGGGCTAATGGCCTTGAGACCAAAGGCCATTTTGAATACAGCAAAAAAAGCGATACCATTTATTTCACCGGATTAGAAATTACCCCGGAGAAGAAAAAGCTTAACCATAGTCATTCAATTTGGATGGAGTTTATTGCTGCGGGGAAGAATAAGGTGGCTTAAGATTCTGTAATTAAATGTTCAACGGCCTAAATTCCGTATCGATCGCCCTAATAAAAAAACCACTACAGCTGAGAATAAAAATAACAGCACCTCAGCTGCAAGTATTGACCGATTATCACCATACAAACCAGTATTTAAACGTCCATGCACCTCATTGCTAATCAATAAAAGATTGCCAGATAAATAAGATACTCGAGAATAATCATTGAGCGATAAAATCATTGATAAAAATAATACACTTAAAATTTTAAATCTATTAATCTTGAATAGTAATACAAGTCGAGATTGTTAATGGCCAACAGAATTGATCCTTTAAAGGTTGTGCCGATTATCAACGAAATTAAAGTCAAGTAATTGATTAATTTGGCGCTTTGTAATCGTCGTTTGGTGCTTGTAGCCAAAGCTCTCAAGATATTTTTCTGTTGGCATTAAGGCTTTGCGTCGATTCATAGCAAGCCTCTTTAGATTGCGTGATTTGGGCTCATGATCAAGCATTAACTCAGTATACTGCAAGTAAGTGAGTTCGTTCTCCTCGGCAGTTTTAAGAAGAGCTGGAAGAGCCTCCACAAGTGTGGATAATTTGAGATGCTGACAAAGCTGAGTTGCATATTTAAATGTGCTCATACAACACCGTCTTGTGATGATAATCCGCTATAGGCTGGTAGTCTCGTTGCTGTTTTGTTGTTATGAACTCCTTCAATTTGTTCTCATATCGTCGGACACTGCGAGCAGAGATGTCTAGATGAGGGCATTTCTCTGATAAGCGCCTATGAACCTTTACAGCACTTAAACTTGGAAAACACTGCAGCTGATGGATAATAAACTCTCGATAATCATCCAACACTTTGCGTCTATCTGGTGAATCATCCATGTAGTTACCAATGTCTTTTTCATCCATAGTTAAATATTTACGCACCGTATTGACTGAAATCTTGAGGTGCTTGGCAATTGCCTTTTTGCTCAATCCTCGGCCTTCATTATACAGCGATTATATCTTGCGAATCATATTCCACTCCTTCATACCATCCCTCCCTGGCTGAGAATCAGGATGGCATCATTTTTACAATGATGTTAATTCGAAGGGGGATCAAAATTGTTGGCCGCAATGAAGTCAGTTTAGATGGCCGTTAACAGTTGAGCGTGCGGCGGAACAAATTGAAGAGCGACTAGCATTTCAAATCCATCGTTGGCCCGTAACACCAAGGTGGAAATCTCCCGGCAAAGCTATATCATCTAAACGTGTAGCGCAAGATCTTTCAGTTTTTATAGCGTGTTTAAAATACATTTATGGTAAAAAAGTAATAAAAGATCTTAATATGCATCAAGTAATTAACGTATTTGATATGTACGTGAATATTAAATACGCACTAAACGAGCCCAAAACAATTTCGCCCGACTCAGCCTATTGGCTGACTCAAGAAATTACCAACCAGATTGGTAGAGTCATGTATTGCTCAAAATGTAAAGTCAATTATTATCAATCCACTGAACAAAAAGTTAAGCTAGCTTGTCCATTTTGTAAGAGTTGACCTGTATTTTGGGTTACAAGCAAGAAGTCAACTCTTATAAAAAATACGGCTTAAAGCTCGATTTAAGATCTTTAAGCCGTATTTATTTACAATAACCAACAACTTTGTACCATGTGGTCAGAACAAATGCCTTGTTTAACATAATTAAGTAAGCTACTGTTTATTGCTGGTACGAAATAGCTGTCGGTTGTTTTTACTGACTCAAAAATTCTACTGAATTAGTAATTATTTTAGGTAAAACTATTGAAATAGATTTAAGCTAATTGTTTAGTGCATGCTGGGGGAAGGATAAAACAACTGTAGCTCTCAATGATAGAGTGCTTGTTTAAGTTATTAAAGAAACACTCTATCATTGAGAGCTACGCGGTAATTTTATTAAAATCAACACACAAGGTGTTGTGTACCGATAGCGTTAACTTCTTCATTGATCATCTCTATACCAATACCCATTTCTGGATCGTATTTATCGTCTATGACAAAGCCTATTAAACGCTTGTCTTCGGCACATCTATTTTCAACAACAATAGTTGTTAATTTAACATTATTAAAAATTTCTTCTTTATTGGTAACACTATAATACTTAATGCAATATTCAGTAACTGCACCTTCTAACTTATGAATAATTTCAATCACGGTGTTGATCTACAAATTCCGACGAAATTAATGTTTCCCAAAGAATTGCACGCTCAATTAACGACAGCGCACGGGGTTGAGGCTTGCTTTCTTGCCGAACCCGTTTTGGTTGAGCAGGATTGGCTCTTCGATGCACCGTACTTCGGTTAACAACGAGCACTTTGCAAGCCTTGGAGCGACTTAAAAGGCTTGAGCAATCGTGTAATACGAGATTCATGGCGTACTCTCGCTGCTCAGATGATCGAGTATGCTTGAGACTTTTTTTGGAGCGAGATACACTCATTCGCAATCACTAGTTTTTTCTCTAGTCCTTGGACTTGAGTCTCAAGAAGCTGAATTCGCTTTTGATCTGCTGTGTACTTTGGCGCTGGACCAGGCTTTGATTTACTGAGCGCCTCAGGTCCATTTTCATCCAGTTCTTTACGCCATACTTTGAGCTGAGCACCATAGAGCTTCTCTCGGCGCAACAATTCGCCAAGCTCTCCGTGCTTACAAGCATCAGCTTCAGCTAGAATTTTAAGCTTATATTCGGTTGAGTGATGACGACGACCACCGCGCTTCTCGAGCTTTGGATCTGGGGTTACTTGTGTAGAATCTGGTTTTGGCATAACGATTGTCCTTCAGGGTTAACCGCCCAAAACGATAGCGATTGAACGACAGGTTATAGTCCTGAAGAGACATAGTTATAATTGATCACTTTAGGAAGATTATTGCGAGCAGTAGTTACCTCATCTATAAGGCTCTGTACTTGTGCCGTTTGAAAACTATCAATTTTGGAAAAACAATCTTCGGCTCATTTATAATTATTAATTGCTTTGTCATAACTTTGCATTGCTTCTATAAAGTTTTCTTTTTGGTGATACTTTAGGCCTAAATTATGATGCGCTATCCCTAAGTTTCCATAGCTAGAAGCTCTACCTTTATTTGTATTACAAAGTTTCATGTTTATGTCCAAAGCCTTGGTGTAATATTTAATAGCCTCTTTCGGCTTACCATCAGCACACAAAGCATTTCCTAAGTTACTGTAATTATTGGCTATACCTGGAGACAAAAGCCATTTCGGAGTAATTTTTCCGAGTTCTTCATCTATTTCAGAAGCTTCTTTGTAATATTCAATAGCAACTTTTAAATTAGAACCATGATACGCGACTCCTAAGTGGCCTAGATTTGAGGCTATATTTGCTTTTCGTCCAAGAGTTCGGTTTTTATCTAAGGCCAATTTATATCGATCAATGGCCTTGGGCATGTTTTTCCTAACATGACTTTTTACTCCTGAATAACTGAGTTTATCTGCCTTTCTTTCAGCGATACTAAGGGTTTTATTGATGTTTAAAGCATCTTTGTACAAGCTAATTGCACTAGTAAAATGACCTTGGTCATGAGATTTTTCTGCTAATTTACCTTTTTGATATAAGACGTCAACTACCTTGGCCGGTTGGCGTCAATTAACTTGGCCGGTTTTTTGATTTCACTGCTTCTTTTCTGCGGTAACTATCTCCTTCTATTTTGTAAATATCTGCATGATGAACGAGTCTATCTATTGCAGCGACGGTCATCATATTGTCGCCAAATATGCTGTCCCACTCACTAAATGCTTGGTTAGTGGTGATAAGCAAACTGTTTCTTTCATAGCGATGAGCTATTAGCTCAAATAACACCTGGCTTTCACTGTCACTTTTTTTGACGTAACCAATATCATCAAGAATGAGCAGCTCGTATTTATCTAACTTTTTCAATGTTTCATCAAGGGCAAATGTTTCTCTACTTTTTTGGAGTTGTTGCACTAAGGCCGTGCTGTTCGTAAATTTCACACGTACTGACTGGGCTATAAGCGCATGACCTATCGCTGCTGCGAGGTGTGTTTTACCTAAGCCACTGGCACCAAACAGTATGAGGTTGTGCCCTTGCCTAAGCCAGTCAAGCTGATTTACTTTGTGTTGTAATTGTTGAGCTGTAACGCCTTCAACCTCACTGAAATCATATTGGCTGAGTTGCTTGCCAGTGGGTAACTGACTTTCTTTGAGCAGTCGCTTCAGCCGATTTTCATGGCGATGATTTGTTTCTAGCTCGCACAACTCAGCCAAGAATTGTGCTGGCTCCCATGCCTCTTTGATTGATTTTTCTGCTACATTTGACCATGATTTAGCAATTGCGGTTAAGCGCAATTCACTCAGCAGTAAGGGTAAACTTTGAATGCTAGCCATGTCATACTCCTATCAAGCAATCGTAGTCATTCAGACTATGTTGCTGACTAACAATCGAGGGGATTTGAATAGTGTCAGGGCCGAATAACTCTCGACATTGTTTGATCGAAGCTTTATTACCTGCTTCAAGTGCTCCGAGCACGTAGTGCCCTAACGCTTGCTCGCAATCGTACTTGTCAGCAAGTGCGAGTAAATTGACCATGTATCTACAGTCTTCATCACTGAGACTACTGTGAGTTAATTGCTGCCATATCAGTGTGAAATCCCCGTCGGGAATCAGGTCATCTCGAAACAGTGAATGCCTGAAAGCGTTTGGCTTTTTTGCCAGTGAGTGAATCACATGACGATAATTTACGCAGCGTTTTCTAATATACCCCTGAGTATACAGTCGCGGTAAAGTGAGCGTTAATTCATGACCATAATATAACGATAGATAATCATCATAAATATGGACAAGTAATTTGCTACCAATAAGTCTAGATGGCACGGTATAAAGCACACGCTTCACCGTGATGGTACTGCTTGAATTCACTTTAACGTGCAGTTCACTAAAATCATGAGTACGCCTGTTTGGCAGCTCTTGCAGTTCAGCTTTCTCTTCCTCAAACCGTGTTTTACATTGCCGATTAATTTTAGCGATAACTGGATTGATGAAGGCTTCGTAAGCAGCCAAGTGAATAAAATCTCGGCTACCACGCAATATCAACTGCTGATCTATCTTTCGTTTTAAATGACCATGGGCAGTTTCAATAGCGCCATTTTCATGAGCAACACCTTTATTATTGTGTGTTGCATTAACGGCATAATGTTTACAAAGCTTATCGTATCGCTCAGTGAGTAACTTTTCCTCGCTGTGATTTTTAAAAGCTGCACTCAAGCTGTCAGTTCGATGGTTTAATGGCACGCCACCGCTGCGCCAAAAGGCATTTTGCAAACCTGACGATAGCGATTCAAAGCTTTCTCCGCCCAATACGACCTGCACATAAGTCCAGCCACTGTAGACTAAGCGATAATGATAAAGCTTGTGCTTAAACTTATGACCGGCAATGGTTATGTTGAGCTTGCTCATCCACGTATAATCGGATATACCCATGTCTCCAGGTGTATGACTTTGACGGAAGATAACCTCTTGATCAGGTCCTTCTTGGGCTCGCCAACGCTTCACACGACGCTGCAAGGTTCTTAGGTTTGACTGATCAAACTTACCAGGGGCTTTCTCTTCTAGTACATCAAGCAAGGTGATTGGTTGTAACTCAGGATCATCTTGCAATAACGGCACTAAGTGTTGCTCAAACAGACCATTAAATGGATCTTTGCGCGTACGATACTGCCTAGGCTTTTGCTGTGGTTGGTGCGTTCCATTCTCGATGCGCCTCGCGCTGCGCTCAGAAATTCCCGCTTTTGCTGCTGCTTTGACTTGGGAGTGATTCTTTCGATGAGACATATATAGCTTGACCTGTTGTTTGGTTATGGATATTCCAGACATATCAATCTCTCAGGATTAAATATGTTGGAGCTTATCAAAACCGGCCAAGTTAGTTGTCGCGAACCGGACAAGTTAATTGTCGCCTAATATTTTTGATAGCGTATTCCTTTTATTTGACCAAGCTCCTTACTGTCAACTAAGGCTTGTTTGTAACAATCAGCAGCTTCTTTTGGCTCGTTTTGATTCTCTTGATATAGTGCTGCAAGATTAATTTGGATCTGGATACTTAATTCTTTGCTTAAAAACTCTATATTTGTAATCGGAAAAGGTTTAGGTATGGGGAAAGGCAGCGCTGTGTTTATTGATGACGCTGACTTCGAAGTGATTGACTCGTCCGTAGCTAGACGCTCATCAATTTTCAGAGATTCTAATTTATTACTATCCTCAACACCTTCAGGTCGATGAGTTAGCTGATCTGTGTGCTGTTGATTTAATTGAGCCTTAGTATTTTCTAACTCATCTTTAATTTTACGAATTTCAGCTTCGAGGCGAGTAACTTCAACTTCGCCTTGATTGACCGGATCTGGACGAGGGGCAAACTGATTTCGAACGTTATTAAGGTTGGGTAAGTTTCGTTCAAGTTCTTCTATCCGTGTCTGAAGTCCTCTTCGCTCAATCTCTGCATTTCGGGCTTGACCTTCAAGTTCGGCTACCCGTGCCTGAGGTTCATTTCGCTCATCCTCTAAATTCCGAACTTGACCTTGTTCTCGAATGTGATGGTTAATGTTAACCCCTAATTTTACAACGCTGATAGTGAGAGCAATTGCTGATAAACACGTAGCCGCAATCTGATAATCTTTGTTATCACCAGTAAAAACACTTGCAAAAATAAAAAAACTCGTAATAGGCCACATAGCTAATGCATTGCACGTATTATATCTCTGATTGTTGGCTTCATCAGGATCCCAGCGTTTGGCTAAATGAGCTGTTGTAGGAATTACGCAAAATGCAGCTGTCGCACACCCAAGGACTATCTTTCCCCAAAGGTTACCAGTAATAACGTTGGCGCCTGCAAGGCTCATCTCAAGTGAGTCAAGCGCTGACATACAAGCTGGATTATTTCCAATAGTTATAGCAATTGGTTTGATACGGCGCCGAAACCCGTTTTGGTCTTGCGGATTTTGTGGTTCTGGATCATTGCCGGGGACAACTCCTTCTATATGATCATGGTTAAATCCCGGGTCTGCTATTCTATTCATTTGTTCTTCTCTCGCATAAAACTGCTACTTCGAATAGCTTTGATGCTAACATCATATCTATATGGCTGATAGCCACGATAACAAATCGCGTAAGTCGCTCAAGTTTAAGGCAAGTTCCCACAACTAAAAAATTTCAATGTGATTCTTAACTTGAACTTCTCACTAACCAATTTTTAGCTGGGCTTTACGTGCGGAATGCCACTGTTTTACACTCACCTTGTGCTCTTGATAGAAGTAGCGGCTAAATTTTGCGTGATAAGGTGGGAATTGCAGAAATACTTTGGTGTCGGGTTTAGTATATAGGCGTAATACCGCTAGAGTGAACCAAAAGTCTTATTTACGACGTATACCTAAATAGTAATTAAATATTAGTAAGGTTAACTATGATTATATCTACAGCTCCAACCTTCGTTACGCAAAATTTTACTATGCCACTTCATGGAGCTGGTTGTGGCAAGCTCATGAAGATTGAATCACTACAGTATGATAACCACCGTCCTTATCTTACTATTAGCAGCCAGTCGATGGCATTGTCGCTTCCACTTTGCACAGCAGCTGGAATTGATATCAGCAATATTAATAAACTTAACACTGATAGCACCAGCCTTTGTATGGAAAAAACCTACTTTGGCGAATCAGTTTTGTTTTTAGGAGCAAAGTTCGATAAAAAGCCAAACGATTTTATAAGCCAAACTTTAAGCTATATAAAATTTAATCAAGCGAGTTGTTGGATAAGCCAGGGCAACAAACTAGGTCATGGTGAATTTGTTAGACTTAATGATACAATTTTTAATAACCAACAATGCTACCTCAAGGCCTTGAGTTTATCTAAAAACATGAGTCTGGCTTGGAATGGTCTCGGGACAACACTTGAGAAGAACGAAAAAATTGAAGCCAACGGCAATTTAGTATGCAAAAAAGAGTGCTACATACAAGCGTTGAAGCTGAAGAATGCAAGTCTTTACTGGTGTAATCTTGCAGCAGAGCTGACTAAAGGCGAGTCTATCGAAGTAAATGGCGAGTCTTGTACTGCTATAAAATGCTACTTGAACGCATTATCACTTAACAAGGTCTGGTTTAAACCGTGGCATGGTCTAGGTCAAAATTTAGGTTTCAGCGATGATAAAAGCATCTTCTTTGATGGTAAATTAATGAGTGATAAAGAATGTGTGGTAAAGGCTTTAGAATTAGATCCAAAGATTAAACAATCATGGTTCGTGCTTGGCAGAGTGCTTGGTGAAAATGATGAAGTTTCGGTAAGTGGAAAAACATATTGTAAGCATGATTGTTATGTACAGGCCCTTCACCTCGATCTAAATAATAGTTGGTTTTGGCATAAGGTGGGGATAACTATACCTGATGGTAAAAAAGATGCTGTAGTATTCGATACTAAATTTGATCGACGTCAATGCCAGTTACGAGCAGTAACTTTAGATAAAAATATAGCGTTACCATGGGTACATCTAGGTGAGACGCTATCCGAACAAGAGACAGCTCACATTGATGGTGAAAATCTTACTGCGCGCGATTGCTATCTAAAGGCGTTAGAGCTCTGCCCAAACCTTTCTAAAGCCTGGGAGAATCTTGATTCGGCCCTTCTCTATGGTGATACAGTTACAGTTAATGGAGAAATAGTGTCCAAAAAAGAGTGTAGCGTTAGAGCTATTCAATTCGCCCCGGAGACTGACAATACCTGGAGTAATTTAGAAGCAGTGTCGGATTTCCCCCCTACTGAGATCGCCAGAGATCCTGTGAGCAAATCAACCTGCAGACAGCGAAACGTTAAAAATACATACAGTGCATCGATCTAAACTATAGTTATGTGATCGATACTTTCACACATACAAAATACTGTGATCATACCTGGGAAAAATAGACACTAGATAAGCCAAATTTTTGAACTTCTAGGTTTCTGCCCTTCTCTCCCCTTTAGTATTGATAATGTATTTTATCAATACTAAACTATAGTTAGAATTATTACTACTAATCACCAAAGGCTTTAATCGCTAACACTTGATCATAGATTATTAAAGGGGCGAAATTTATAAAAATCAACACACAAGATGTTGTGTACCAATAGCGTGAATTTCTTCATTGATCATCTCTATACCAATGCCCATTTCTGGGTCGTATTCATCATCTATAACAAAGCCTATGATTCGATTATCTTCGGTACATCTATTTTCAATAATAATCGTTGCTAATCTTACATTAGTGAAAATATCTTCATTATTACTAACACCATAATGTTTACTACAATATTGAATAATGGCATTTTCTAACTTATTAACTATTTCAAATATATTCTTTTCAAACTCTATAAATGTTTGCCTATGGTAATCTGTAATATCATTGAAGTAATCAACATCAACTTTGAGCTTTACTTTAGCTTCATAGCTAAATATTTTAATTCGATACTCTTTCTTAAAAGAAATTTTATGTAATAACCCACCAAATGTATTATCAATATATTTATTCATTATTTTGCTCTAATAGTTTTTTCATCTCACCGATACCACCAATATGATTATATTTTACATAGAAATTAGGCTGCACATGGTCACCGGTACCATACAAAAATTTGGGAACAAGCTGTAATGTTCTCATATTTTCGTGCTCGTGCCAGACGTATGCTTGATCTTTACTAAAAGACGTAATGTCTCTACGATTTAAATCTAGCCTAGTGGCCAGAAGCTGATCAGCAGCTTCAAAATTTTCATTTCTATCAAGTGAGATAAACCCTTTCAAAACTACCTGCTCTAACGCAATCGGCGTCAAATCTGGGCGTGCATTCTTATACACAATTCCATCTGGAAATACCTTTTGCACATAACCATTATCAAAAATAAAACGTGACTCGCCTCTTACGCCTTCGTTGCCCTTATCATCAATCCATTTCCCGTTGTTAATTGGTGTTTGATCCAGTCGTTCTTTATAAGTACTTAATTGTGGTGGATATGGCCCATCGTTTGGCCCCATTGCCCCTGGCTGTGTACTGGGGGCAGGATGGCTGTTCGTGTGATCAACTGAATTAACATAAATCTCATACTCTGGGTTATCTGCTAGTTGGGCTAGACCCTCAAGCTGTTTCCTAGCCAGCGGCGATGTACCCTCTAGAATGGCTTGCAAGCCTTCACGATTAAGTTTTGTGCCAGTCCCCTTTGCCAATTTGTTGGGTCGCACCACCAATGCTGGTATGAAACAGGACTTGAGTTAAATATTGTTTAGATTGGGCCAGTATTTCTGTCGCACCTGCCATTTTCTTGAGCGTTAACTGCAAACCAAAAGCTTTAATCGCTAACACTTAATCATAGATTATTAAAGGGGTGAAATTTATAAAAATCAACACACAAGATGTTGTGTGCCGATAGCATGAACTTCTTCATTGATCATTTCTATACCAATGCCCATTTCTGGGTCGTATTCATCATTGATAACAAAACCGATTATTCGATTTTCATTATCACAATTGTAATTAATTAGTATACTTGAAAGGCTTAATTTGGATAAAATGTTTTTATCGCTTGATACCCCGTACTTCTCCCCGCAGTATTGAATTGCCTTTAATTCTAATTTTTTAATAATTTCAAATCTATGTTTTTCAAACTCAATAAAAGTATCTCTATGAAATTCTGTAATTCTTTCTAACGTACTTGCTTGAACAATCAATTTCACTTTATGATTTTGATCAAATATAGTTATTTCATAGTCTTTAATAAAATAAATATCATGAATAATTTCACCGAACACTTTATCTATATATTTGCTCATTATTTTTCTCTCATTAGTCTTTCCATTTCACCTAACCCACCAAGGTGAGTATATTTTACATAAAAATCAGGTTGTACATGGTCACCAGTTCCATGTAAAAATTTGGGGACAAGCTGTAATGTTTTCATATCCTCATGCTCATGCCAAACATAACCTTGGTGTTTTCTAAAGGACATGATATCCTCAGGCGCAATTTTAAGTCGCGCTGCTAATATTTTATCAGCTTTTGTAAAATTCATCTCTCTCACTGTAGATATAAACCCTTTCAACACCACCTGCTCTAACGCAATCGGTGTCAAATCTGGGCGTGCATTCTTATACACAATTCCATCTGGAAATACCTTTTGCACATAACCATTATCAAAAATAAACCGTGACTCGCCTCTCACACCCTCGTTGCCCTTATCATCAATCCATTTGCCGTTATTAATTGGCGTTTGATCCAGTCGCTCTTTGTAAGTACTTAATTGTGGTGGGTATGGTCCATCGTTTGGCCCAATTGCCCCTGGTTGTGTACTGGGGGCAGGATGGCTGTTCGTGTGATCAACTGAATTAACATAAATCTCATACTCTGGGTTGTCTGCTAGTTGGGCTAGACCCGCGAGCTGTTTCCTAGCTCGCGGCGATATGCTCTCTAGAATCGCTTGCAAGCCTTCACGATTAAGTTTTTTGCCAGTCCCTTTGCCGATTTGTTGTGTCGCACCTGCAACTTTATGCAGGGTTAACTGCAACACAAAAGTGTTGACCATTGACACTTGATCATAGATTATTCAGGGATAAAACTCATTAAAATCAACACACAAGGTGTTGTGTGCCGATAGCATGAACTTCTTCATTGATCATTTCTATACCAATGCCCATTTCTGGGTCGTATTCATCATTGATCACAAAGCCGATTATACGTTTATTTACATTACATTTATGATCAACAATTATAGATTCTATTTCAATATTTTTTAGAGCTTCTTCTTTCGAAACACCATAATAATTTATACAATATCCAGTTACCGCTATTTCTAATTTTCGAATAATTTCTGTTTTATTATTTTCAAATGTTAAAAATGTTTGTCTATGAAAATCGTTAATATCATCATAGCAGTCAGCGCATACACTTAATTCAACTTTATTTTTTTTATTAAAAAAAATAACTTCATACTCTCGAATAAAGTCAATATCGTGAATAAGATTACCAAATACTTCATCTATATATTTTTCCATTATTTTTTCCTCAAAAGTCTTCCCGCCTCACCAAGACCACCAAGGCTCTCTAGAATGGCTTGCAAGCCTTCACGATTAAGTTTTGTGCCAGTCCCCTTTGCCGATTTGTTGTGTCGCACCTGCAACTTTATGCAGGGTTAACTGCAACACAAAAGTGTTGACCATTGACACTTGTTCATAGATTATTCAGGGATAAAACTCATTAAAATTAACACACAAGATGTTGTGTACCGATAGCGTGAACTTCTTCATTGATCATCTCTATACCAATGCCCATTTCTGGATCGTATTCATCATCTATAACAAAGCCTATTATTCGTTTATTTTTATCACATCTACCATTAATACCAATATTAGTTAATGTCAGCTTTTGAAAAATATTGTCTTTGTTTGAAGCATTATAAAACTTATTACAATAGTTAATCACTGCTACTTCCACTTTTTTAATTATTTGATTTAAATTTTTTTCAAACTCTATAAATGTTAATCTATGAAAATTTGTAATTCGATTAAAATCGCTTACCTCGACCTCTAATTCAGCTACAAAGCTTTGATTAAATATGTTTATTTCATAATCTCTGATGAAATAAATCTCATGATATAGTTCACCGAATGCTATATCTACATATTTTTTCATTATTTTATCCTTGAAAGTCGTTCTATTTCACCAATGCCACCAAGGTGAGCATATTTTACATAAAAATCAGGTTGCTCATGATCTCCTGTACCATGTAAAAATTTTGGTACTAGCTGAAGTGTTCTCATATCTTCATGTTCATGCCAAACATAATCATTATCCTCTCTAAATGCTTTAATTGTATCAGGCGATACTTTAAGTCGTTCAGCTAACATTTTATCAGCAGCGACAAAGTTCTTTTTTCGATGTGATGAAATAAACCCTTTCAAAGTCACTTGCTCTAACGCAATCGGCGTCAAATCTGGGCGTGCATTCTTATACACAATTCCATCTGGAAATACCTTTTGCACATAACCATTATCAAAAATAAACCGTGACTCACCTCTTACACCTTCGTTGCCTTTATCATCAATCCATCTCCCATTATTAATTGGTGTTTTGTCGAGTCGTTCTTTATAAGTACTTAATTGTGGTGGATATGGTCCATCGTTTGGCCCCATTGCCCCTGGCTGTGTACTGGGGGCAGGATGGCTGTTCGTGTGATCAACTGTATTAACATAAATCTCATACTCTGGGTTGTCTGCTAGTTGGGCTAAGCCCTCAAGCTGTTTCCTAGCTCGTGGCGATGTGGCCTCTAAAATGGCTTGCAAGCCTTCACGATTAAGTTTTGTGCCAGTCCCTTTGCCGAATTATTGCGTAGCACCAC